>Ga0206895_1015_pt1 | contig 47610 bp, 50 predicted proteins | sample Alteio_BWOrgHeat_51_FD_152967 | JGI IMG/M metagenome (GOLD analysis project Ga0206895, IMG submission 152967) | Enriched cells from forest soil in Barre Woods Harvard Forest LTER site, Petersham, Massachusetts, United States -... | ecosystem: Environmental > Terrestrial > Soil > Temperate forest >...
CAGTCGGGGACTGAAATTGAGACGGATGCGCCGACGGACAACCAGGGGCGGGGGGAACGTTTTTCTCCAACGGACCTTGTAGCCACGGCGCTGGGCGCCTGTATGGCGACTACGATGGGGATCAAATCCCGGGATCTTCCGGTTGACCTGCGCGGGATGAAGCTGTCCGTTCAGAAGATCATGAAACCCGATCCCCGGAGGATCGCGGGTGTCCATATTGTGTTTGACTTTCCGGAGGGGTTCCAGTCGGATGAGAAGACGCGGGCAATCCTGGAGCGGACGGCGCATACCTGCCCGGTGATGTACAGCATTCATCCGGATATGGAGGTGAAAGTGGAATTTCATTGGCCAGTGGAGGCGTGAGGAGGTGTCGGCCGATGGCGCAAAGGAGGCACTTTTTCTCCGCGCAGTACGTTTTCTTCAGTTCAAGCAGGGCCTGAGTATCGGCTGCGGTGGCGATGGGTAAACCCAGTTGTCGCCAGCGGCGGATGATCGTATTGTCTTCCGGCGGGGTTTGCTTTAACCAGCGGATGGACTTGGCAAGTTGCAACGGTTCCTGGCGGAGCGTGCCGTAGGCGAATAGAAAAGGGATAAAAGCGTTGATGAGGATAGAATTCTTTGTTTGGTTTCCAAGGCCGTCGACGTTGATCGAATCGAGGAGTAGCCCGGGGTCATCGGATTCGAGTAGGGCGGTGAACCAGCCGGTGTAACGGTTGAGGATGGCGGCAAGCTGTTTCAATCGGATATGGGGGTGATGGGCCGGGCGCATGCGGAACGACGAGACCGGCGGGTTTTGGCGGGCGGCGTGGTTGAGCAACAGGACCTCGATGCGGGCCTGATCTGTGCGGCGGCGAAGAAGGTAGGTCAATGGGATGCTCCGGGCGATGGCGAGGAAGGCGTCGGCGTTTTGGGGTTGCCCGAGGCTGCGTGCGATCAGTTGGAAAATGGTCTCTTCCCAGTAGGGGCGGTTTTCGTCGATGAGGGTACGGATGAACCGGGTGCGCGTTTGCAGGCGTTGTAACAGCAGGTTTTCCCGAAAGGGGGGCCAGATGGTTGCGAGGTCGGCGGCGGCCGCCAGTAGTCGCTCGCAGGGTATATAGGACTGGCTGGTCATGAATTGCTGATACCGGGGTAAGAGGAGATTGGATATCCGATGGTGAAGGGCCAGTACGGGGACCTCATTGGGGGGAATGGCGACATCGTTTAGAAATACGACGTGGAGGATGACTTGCTTGTAATGGGGATCGCCGGAATGATGGTGACGATGCCAGTCACTGGTTCGGAAGTGCAGTTCGACGGCGCCTTCGCGGAGTGTATCGCCGATGGTTATGCGTGCGACGTTGAAATCCGGGCCCTGGTCGGGATTGGGTTTGCCGGGATGGTGGATGAATAAATGCTCGCCGGTTTCGGTCGTAAGTTCCCGGTGGTTGAAATAGCGATGTTGCCAGATGAAATGTAATAATTCTTCGCGCATCTCCCTTCTCCTCCCTGTTGCAAGGTAGGTCAAAATTCATTTAGCGCCCGGACGACTCTGCTCACGGGCAGGCCCATGACATTATAGAAATCGCCTTCGATGCGGCGGATGCCGACGACGCCGATCCATTCCTGGATGGCATAGGCGCCGGCTTTGTCATAGGGATGGTAGCGATCGACATAGGCTTCGATCTCCGCGGTGGTCAGGTCATGGAACCATACGGCGGTGGTGTCGGCGAAGGTCTGCCCGGTGCTGCCTTTTAGCAGGGCGACGCCGGTGATGACTTCGTGTTTGTTGCCGGAGAGGCGGGATAGGATGGAGATGGCGTCGGCGCGGTCTTTGGGTTTGCCGATGATTTCGCCAGCCAGGACAACGACGGTGTCCGCGGCGATGATCAGGCAGGTGGGATCGACGACCTGTTGGACGGCAAGGGCTTTGTTGCGGGCGATATGGATGGGGACTTCAGGCACCGGCATGCCCGGCGGCCAGGTTTCAGGCGTGTCGCGGGTGACGATATTAAATTCGATTTCGGCCCATTCTAAAAGCTGCTTTCTGCGAGGCGAACCGGAGGCGAGGACAATTTTATGGGAGTTATTCATGGTAACGTGAGCAAGACCATCGAGAGGATGCCGGCGAGCATGACGCCTTTGATCACACCGCTGAGCCGATGATAGTCGGTTTTTGTTTGCGCATAATAAAGTTTCCGCAGGATCCAGAGAAGTGGCAGATCGATAAACAGGATGCCATAGGCGATCATTACCCACTGCGCCCGGGGAAGGAAATAGAACTGGATGACAGCCAGGGCGCTGATCAGCACAACCAGCCAGGTGGCGGTAAAAACCTTCGCGACATTGATGCCCCAGACGATGGGCATGGTGCGGCAGCCGTCCCGCGTGTCGCCGTCGATGTCCTCGATATCTTTGATCACTTCGCGAATCATGGAACTGATAAAGGCGAACCCGCTGTAGACAACGGCGTATTTGAATGTCCGGCTGAGGTTATAGCCGTAGGGAAGGCGGATCTCGCAGACGAAAAGGACGAGGATCACCCAGGCCGTGAGGAGGGAGATGACGACGTTTCCGATGAGGAGGGCCCGTTTGAAGGTCGTGCTGTAAAACCAGAGGAGAATCACGCAGCCGGTATTGGCGAGTACGATGATGGGATTATGAAGCCTTATACTCACGTAGAGGCTGAGGAGGACACCAAGGCCGGAGAGGAACCAGTGCCAAAGTATCGCCGAACGCCGCTTTATGATCTTTTCCACGATGAGCCGATCCGGTTTGTTGACCCGGTCGATATTGAGATCGAAATAATCATTGATAATGTAACCGGCGGCGGCTATCAGGATGGAAGCGGCACAGAGGAGAAGAAAGCGGGGGGGACTTAGGATGGAATCATAATATGCGTCGTAAGGCCACTTGTAACCGGGGATTATGACGATCGTGTAGAACAGCGTCTGGGTCAGGCCGATAAAGACAAGATTAGGCCAGCGGATAAGGCGGAGAAAGGCAAAAATTAATCGTGCCATACGGTTATTTTGAGGCGACAGTTGTTTGGAGGTCCCAATGGCCGTTCAGCTTCAACACTTTTTCGATCACGTCGCGGACACAGCCGTTGCCGCCATTAAAAGACGAAATATACGCGGCGATGTGGCGGATCTCGGGGGCGGCATCTGCCGGGGCGCAGGCCAGCCCGACGAACTGCATGGGCAGGTAGTCCGGGATATCGTCGCCCATATACAGCATTTCCTCTGCCATAAGGCCGTGGTCCCCCGCATACTGCCGGAGGACAGCTACTTTATCGTGAATGTCGAGAAAGATGTCTTTGATGCCGAGATAATGAAGCCGTTGACGGACACCTTCGGAGAGGGCGCCGGAGATGACGACCACCCGATAGCCTTTTTTGACGGCCAGCTGCAAGGAATAGCCATCGCGTGTGCTCATGCGCCGGACCTGTTCGCCGGTCTCGAATACCTGTATGCTCCCATCGGTCATCACCCCGTCAACGTCGAATACAAAAGTCCGGATGCTTTTAAATTTCTCCAGTACGCTCATGATAATACCCTTCTATTAAATTTGTAAATATCCTGTATAAATCCATAATTTTCTGATTATTATTCAATAATCCCATATGTCGTTTAATCGTTTCCCGATCGCGCCGGATGGCGGGTCCCGTCTGCACATCGGCCGGCGCATAATGGTCGAGGCGGTTGGCGGTCTCCCTGATCAGCGGCAGGAGAATTGAAAAATCGAGCTTTTCCTGGTCGCAAAAATCCGCAGTCAGGGTGTAAAGATAATTGGTAAAGTTATTCACGAGGGTGGCAGCAAGGTGAAGTTTTAGTCGGGTGGTATCATCTGCCTGAATGACCTGGCGTGATAAGGTTCTTGCAACGGTTTCGAGTTTCCCGAGATCTTCATGGTTGGCGGCGTCAATGATCAGGGGGAAGGGCGGGAAAGGACGGATAGTCGCGCGGAGGCTTTGAAGCGGCCATAAAACGCCATAACGACTGGTAACTGACCGAAGGATATCAGCCGGAGTAGCCCCGGAAGTATGAACAACCAGCTTGCCGGGGAGAACAAGGTGGCTTCCGAGGGTCTGAATGGCGGTGTCACTCAGCGCCACGAGGTAAAGGTCGGCCCCGGGGTCAATATCGGCAAACCGGGTGGTATACGGGCAGCCGATGATGCGCGCAAGGGCTGCTGCACCCGCTTCGTTGCGGGCGAGGACCTGTAGCACGGGGTGACCTGCGGTGGCGATAGATTCGCCTAATACGGTAGCCACGTTTCCGGAACCGATAATAACGGTCTTCATACTGTATTTTTGTGTGCGGCCCACACAAGGGCCATCGAATAGCATGAAATTAAAGCAAAAACTCGCAACGCGCTATACGCGTGCGCAGCTAAATATCCTCGCGCTTGTAAGTCTGCGCAAATCGGCACAGAAAGCGTTCCGGCTGTTCATCACGCCGACGAAGCGCCGAAAGGGTAAGTTACCCCCGATCTTTGAAACAGGGGAGCCCCTCTCCTTCCGCCAGGACGGCCATCCGGTGCGCGGCCATCGCTGGCAGCCCTATTCGGATGCATTGCGGCCATCGGCGGAAACAGCTCCAAGGAAAGTGCTGATCGCACACGGTTTCGAGTCAGCTTCACGGGTCTTCGAGCATTATATTGCGGCCTTGTTAAAAAAGGGGTACGAGGTCATCGCCTTCGATGCTCCGGGGCATGGTATGTCCGGCGGAAAGCGGTTGTACATTTCCGATTATGTGCGGATGCTTTCTGCCATCGAACAAAGCTATGGCCCCTTCGATTCCTGGATGGCGCATTCCCTGGGCGGGCTGGCCCTGGCCTTGTCGCTGGAGGATATGGACATTGATGGGGACTGCCGGCTGGTGTTGGTTGCGCCCGCGCCGGGGATCGAGCCGGCCATGGAGGAATGGGCGGCGAAGGTCGAGTTGCCGCTCCCCGTCGTCCGCGAAATGGAGGAATATGCGAATAAGACCAGCGGGCACCCGTTGGACTGGTATTCGCTCCGGCGGGTCATCGGATCGGTGAAGGCCGCAATATTATATGTGCAGGATGAGGGGGACCAGGTGGTGCCCCCGGAGGCGGCGCAGCTGATCCGGAAGGATGGGCATCCGAATATCCGGTTTCTTTTTACGACGGGGCTCGGGCATAAAAAAGTATATAAAGACCAGGCGGTGCTGGACCAGATCGTTGAGTTTTTATGAGTTCTTTCCGCCGAGGAGGGGGACGAACGAAAAGGTATCAAATGTTTCCTCGCTCATGCTGCCATCCGGCTGGCGGGTGAGGCGGAGCATACGCTGGACATGGCCTTCGCCCACCGGAATGACCAGGTGGCCGCCGGTTTTGAGCTGTTCAACGAGCTTTGGCGGGATATGTGGGGCGGCGGCCGTGACGATGATCTTGTCGAACGGGGCGTAGGTGGGGAGGCCTTCGTAGCCATCGCCATAGAAGAATTTAATTCCGGCGTATTTTTTTATGAAGGCGAATTGCTTATTGTGCTCGAAGAGCTTTTTTTGTCGTTCGATGGTAAAGACCTGAGCGCCCATTTCGGCGAGAATGCAGGCCTGGTAGGCACTCCCGGTGCCGATCTCGAGCACTTTCTCGAAGGGTTTTATCTCCAGCAACTGGGTCTGGTAGGCGACGGTGTAGGGCTGGGAGATCGTTTGATCTTCACCAATCGGAAAGGCGCGGTCTTCATAAGCGATCTTATCGAAGGCGGAATCCATGAAAAAATGGCGGGGCAGGTGGAGGATGGCGTGAAGGACCCGTTCGTCGGTGATGCCTTTGCGGCGGACCACCTCGACCAGCTGACGGCGAAGGCCTTTGTGCCGATAGGTATCTTCAAATGTTCGCATTCCGGCTGCAAGATATTGCGCTTTGTATCGCTTTGAGAAATTTTTAATGGATAAGTTTTTCGGTTGTATCTTTTGTCCCGCAATTCAACCACTACAGCACAATGCAAACATCAATCAGAATTCGATTGTCAGCTCTTATGTTCCTGGAATTTTTTATCTGGGGGGTTTGGTATGTCACCATGAGCACCTATCTGGATAAAGTATTGCATGCTACCGGCCAACAAATAGGCTATGCTTATGCCGCCATGGCCGTTGCCACGATCATTTCGCCATTTTTTGTAGGCATGATCGCAGACCGGTTTTTCCCGGCTGAGAAAGTATTGGGGGTCCTTCATCTCGCGGGAGCGGTGCTGCTATTCTGGGTTTCGAGCATCGCCAATCCGAATACGTTTATCTGGATAATCCTTCTTTATTCCCTGCTTTACGCGCCAACGCTCGCCCTCGCGAATTCAGTTGCCTTCAGGCAGATGTCCGATCCATCCAAGGAATTTGCATCGATTCGCGTGCTAGGTACGATCGGCTGGATCGCGACTGGCTGGTTGATCGATAAAGTGTTTAAGATCTCCACGGATGAGCTGGCACTTACGTTTAAAATGGGTGCTGCCGCCTCAGCTGCGTTGGGCTTGCTAAGCTTTTTTCTTCCAAGCACGCCGCCCAAAGCAAAGGGAGAAAAAAGCAGCTTTGCCAAAATCCTGGGTGTGGATGCATTTGTGCTGTTCAAGGACCGGTCGTTTAACATTTTTTTTATCGCTTCCATTCTGATCTGTATTCCACTGTCCTTCTATTATACTTTTACCCATGACTTCCTGACCGATACCGGGATGAAGGATGTGGCGTTCAATATGACGTTTGGGCAATTTTCGGAAGCATTATTCATCCTTTCGATCCCTATCCTCTTCCGGACTATCGGGGTAAAATGGATGATCGCGGTGGGAATGATCGCGTGGGTATTGCGATTTTTATGTTTTGGCTACGGTGATGCGGGAGCGGCGGAATGGATGCTTTTTGCGGGGATCATTCTACATGGGGTGTGCTTTGATTTCTTCTTTGTCACCGGTCAAATATATACAGATAGTAAGGCCGGGATAAATATTCAAAGTTCCGCCCAGGGGATGATCACGATGGCCACGTATGGGATCGGGATGACGATCGGGACGGTATTGTCGGGGTATGTCAAAGATGCGTATAAAGTGGGGTCGGTGATCCAGTGGCGAAGCGTTTGGATGGTTCCGGCGGCCATTTCCGCCGCGGTGCTCATCCTGTTCGTCCTCTTCTTTAAAGACAACAAAAAAGGTGCTGCCCATACAGCCCTGGCTTGACAGGTGCGATTAATTTTATTAAAAACATAGACGTATGGTAAAGATTGCCATGCTGGGATCGGGGTTTATTGCCCGGTTCTATGCCGAATCCATCCTGGGGCAGCGGCGCCGGGATAAGATCGTAGCCGTGTATTCGCGGCGGAAAGAGAGCGCCGAGAAGTTTGCAAAGGATTATGATTGTTCGTTTGCTTCCGATGAAATGGAGGCGACCATATCGCGGCCGGATGTGGATATGGTTTGTATCGCGCTGCCGAACAACCTGCATGAGATTGCGGTGCTGCTATCCTGCAAACACAATAAAGCGGTGATCACGACAAAGCCGCTTGGCCGGAATGCGACGGAAGCGCGTCGGATGCTGGAGGCGGTGGAGGATGCGGGGGTATATAGTGCCTATCTGGAGGATCTGGTATATACGCCAAAATTTTTGAAGGCTTTTGCGAGTGTCAAGGGTGGCGCGCTCGGGCGGATTCTCTGGGCCAAGTCGCGCGAGACGCATCCGGGTCCACACAGCGATTGGTTCTGGGACAAGGAGCAGGCGGGCGGCGGCTGTATCCTTGACCTGGGTTGCCATTGTGTCGAGATCGGCCGGACTTTTATCGGCAAGGATATCCGGCCGGTGGAGGTGATGTGCTGGGCGGACACGCAGGTGAAGCCTATCGATGCCGAGGACCATGCGATCGGGCTGATAAAATATGAGAATGGGGCGATAGGACAGTTTGAGGTCAGCTGGACGTTCCGCGGCGGGATGGATCTTCGCGACGAGGTGATGGGGACCGAAGGGACGATTTGGATCAACAGTTCCCTACGGACGGGGTTGGAGATGTTCACGACCGGCAAGGGAGCAGACTATGTGGCGGAGAAGGCGGAGAGTACGAGTGGCTGGCTTTTCCCGTTGGGTGACGAAGTCAACGATTTCGGGTACAATCATATGTTCACAGATGTCTTCAATTCCTATGAGGATGGGAAGGCACCGAAGGAGACATTCTACGACGGCTATGTCGTCAATTCCATACTGGATGCGGCTTACCGTTCGGCGAAGACCAAGCTTTGGGAGCCCGTTCAGCTCGATATCTGGCGCGGGAAGATCGGGGTCACAAAAGATAGCCATCTTACGGAGTATGATGCGGATCACTACCTGATAAAGGAGGAGGTCACGCATTATGGTGCGAAGAAGGTCATCCTGAAGAACAAGAAGGATGGAAAGATCATCGAGCAAACGGTGGGTTAACCTTTCGCTGGCAGCCCTGGCGGTGGTCGCATGCTGGTACGCGCTGACGCGCGATATCCGGTATTCGCGGGAGTATATGGGCGATTTGCGAAACCGCGTTGTCGGGGCGCGGATCATCCGGGATGGCGGCTCACCTTATTTCTACAAATATAGTCCCGGGGACCCCATCGACTACTATGATCCGCAGGCTTTCGATAGCCACGCCGCTTCCATTTCCACGTCTACGCCTTTTTTACACCGGCTGCTGATCCCTTTGGCGCACTGGCCCTATGCCACGATCATGCGGGTTTGGATGGTAGTGTTGTGGGTTTTACTATTTGCAATGGCGGGGTATGCATTTTGGATTGCGCGCGCGCCGAAGGCGCGCGCGGCCGTAGTGGTAGTTGCGGTGCTGTTTCTGTTAACAAATGCCTGGGCGCTTCATACGAAATACGGGCAGACCTATTTGCTGATCCCGGCGTTGGCGATGCTGACGTTTTCGTTGCGGCGCTGGCCTCTTTTAGCCGGAATTGCCGCGGCCGCGCTGGTGTTGGCTCGGCCGAATGCGGTGTTATTCCTTATACCGTTTGTATTTATGCGGGGGTTCCGATGGGTGTCGGTCTTACCTGGTGTCGCGGTGCTTATATGGATATTATTCAGCCCGCGCGAGCGGCATTTATGGGGTGACTACGGGACGATGCTTGGCGAGCAGATAAAGGTCCATCAGGACCTTGGCGCGCGGCAGCGGCCGATCTGGAGCGATCCGGGCTTTCGGGACTGGGAAGGGTTGAATACGGATACGGTGCGGGCGCGGATTGCACGGGACCCGGTTCACATTTATTCAGAGAATGGAAATGTATTTGTGCTCTACCGGCGGATTTTCGGCCGGTCGATGCCGATGGCGTTACTGGCTATTCTTGGGCTTTCGGCTGTTTCGCTGGTGATATGGGTATTGGTGGCGGCAAAGCGGCTGCACTATTGGAATCCTGAGCCGGAGCAAATTGCCATTCTCGGTTTCTGTCTATATATGATCTCGGACCTTTTTTCGCCGATCTACCGGCATGCCTATTACGGGGTGCAATGGATCATGCCGCTGCTGCTGGCCGCGTCTCTTTATCGGGGGCAGCAGCGAACCATTTATGGGTGGTTGTTTATTTGCCTGCTCCTGAATATAATACATCTTCCTTTTCTGCCCATGGGTAATACGATCGGGGAGTATGGGTTCCTTGGCGGGTTATTGATGATTGGTTTTGCACAAGGGGTGGAAAACCTTCGCCGCGTAAATTAAAATGCTATGTTATTTTTGAGTTAGTTCTTGATGAAGCTGCTGCGGTTCGGACAGGCTCGACACACCTGTTACCGGTCCGATTAAAAGGGAACCATGTGCAAGTCATGGGCTGACGGGCAACTGTAAGTAACGCATTCCCCTTGTTACAAGCCAGGATATCTGCCGAAGCAGTTTGTTATTGGTTGGAACCTCCCCGCATGGGGTCCAATCGAATTCCGCGCGGAATTTTATCGGAAAAAACAAGGCGACCCGTTTGCTCCTGTGGACTTTAGCATTCGATGCTTAAGTGGCCAGGCGCAGACGTTTGACTGAACGGAACGCAGCGTCGGTGCGTGATTGCCGCGCTATGCCTTGGGGGGGAGGCGGGAGTGTTTCAGGTTAATTGCGGCGAATTCGCCGCAATTAGAATCGGGAAGGTGATGAAAATGTTCAAATCGAATTATATAAGCCAATGGAAAACGAAATTTTATTGAGAGAGAACAAAGATCGGTTTGTCATTCTGCCGATCAACTATCCCAGGGTTTGGGAGATGTACAAGAAACATGAGGCCAGCTTCTGGACGGCGGAGGAGATCGATCTGGGTAGCGACCTGCCTTACTGGAACAGATTGAATGAGGGTGAGCGGCATTTCATCAGCCATGTGCTTGCTTTTTTTGCGGCGAGTGACGGGATCGTCAATGAGAACCTTGCAGTCAACTTTATGAGCGAGGTGCAGCTTCCGGAGGCGCGCTGCTTTTATGGTTTCCAGATCATGATGGAGAATATCCACTCGGAGACCTATGCGCTGTTGATCGATACCTACATCAAGGATCCGCAGGAGAAGCACCGCTTATTCCATGCGATCGATACGGTGCCCGCCGTCCGCAAAAAGGCCGAATGGGCGCTGCGGTGGATCAACAATGGCTCTTTTGCCGAGCGGCTCGTGGCGTTTGCGGCGGTGGAGGGCATCTTCTTCAGCGGGAGCTTCTGTTCGATCTTCTGGCTAAAGAAGCGGGGGCTGATGCCGGGGCTTACGTTTAGCAATGAGCTGATCAGCCGGGATGAGGGGTTGCACTGCGAGTTTGCCTGCCTGTTATATTCGATGTTGGCCGTGAAGCTACCGGCGGAGCATGTGCGGCAGATCATCATGGATGCGGTGGCGATCGAGAAGGAATTTATTACCGAGGCTTTACCGGTTGATCTGATCGGGATGAATGCGCGGTTGATGCAACAGTATATCGAGTTTGTTGCGGACCGGTGGCTTTCCGAGTTGGGGTATGAAAAAGCTTATAATGTCACCAATCCTTTTGATTTTATGGAGATGATTTCCTTACAAGGGAAAACCAACTTCTTTGAAAAGCGGGTTGGGGATTATCAGAAGTCGGGCGTCATGGGTGGTGCGGCGACGCAGACGTTTAGTTTGGAGGAGGATTTTTAAAACTTTAGATATGTTCGTTGTAAAAAGAAACGGTAAACGCGAAAGCGTGAAATTCGACAAGATCACGGCCCGGATCGAAAAACTTTGTTACGGATTGGACAGGCGCTTCGTCAATTCGATAGACGTGGCCAAAAAGGTCATCGAAGGCTTGTATGATGGCGTGACGACGACCGAGCTGGACAATCTGGCGGCCGAGACGGCCGCTTCGCTGACGGTCAAGCATCCCGACTATGCGTCGCTGGCGAGTCGGATTGCGGTCAGCAATCTGCATAAAAACACCACCAAGAGCTTTTCGGGTACCATGGAGTTGTTGTATGACGCCCGGGACAGCAAGACAGGAAAGGCGGTTCCGCTTCTGTCGGACGAGACCTGGGCCATAATCCGGGACAATGCTGAACTGCTGGATTCGACGATCATTTATGATCGCGACTACGGCTTTGACTACTTCGGCTTTAAAACACTGGAAAAATCCTACCTCCTGAAGGTTGACGGAAAGGTGGTGGAGCGCCCGCAGCACATGTATATGCGCGTGGCGGTCGGCATTCACCGCGACGATATCGAGAGTGCCATCCGCACCTATCATCTCATGAGTGAGCGGTGGTTTACGCATGCCACCCCTACCCTTTTCAACGCCGGTACGCCAAAGCCGCAGATGAGCAGCTGCTTCCTGCTTACAATGAAGGACGACAGCATCGACGGCATTTATGATACGCTCAAGCAGACGGCGAAGATCAGCCAGTCGGCAGGAGGGATCGGGTTGTCGATCCACAATATCCGGGCTACGGGCTCCTATATCGGGGGGACTAACGGAACCAGCAATGGGATCATTCCGATGCTGCGGGTTTTTAATGACACGGCGCGGTATGTCGACCAGGGTGGCGGGAAACGGAAAGGGGCCTTTGCAATCTACCTCGAGCCCTGGCACGCCGATGTGTTTGAATTCCTTGACTTACGGAAGAATCATGGGAAGGACGAGATGAGGGCGCGGGATCTATTCTATGCATTATGGATACCCGATCTTTTCATGCAGCGTGTGGAGGCGGGAGGCCAGTGGTCGTTGTTCTGTCCACACGAGGCACCGGGTCTCCATGAGACCTGGGGAGCGGAATTTGAGCGCTTGTATATGCAGTATGAGGCCGAAGGCCGCGCACGGCGGGTAGTCAAGGCCCAGGAGCTCTGGTTTGCGATCCTGGACGCCCAGATCGAAACTGGGACGCCTTACCTGCTGTATAAGGACTCGGCGAACCGGAAGAGCAATCAGCAAAACCTGGGGACGATCAAGAGCTCCAATCTTTGCACGGAGATCATCGAATATACGTCGACCGATGAGGTGGCGGTATGCAACCTGGCGTCGTTGGCGCTCCCGCGATTTGTCATCGGTGGCCGGTTCGATCATCAGAAATTGTATGAGGTGACTTATGAGGTGACTAAAAATCTCAACAAGATCATCGACCACAATTTTTACCCGGTGGAGGAGGCGCGGAATTCCAACCTGCGTCACCGGCCGATCGGACTGGGGGTACAAGGGCTGGCGGATGCTTTCATTTTGCTTCGTCTGGCTTTTGAAAGCGATGCGGCCCGGCAGTTGAATATTGAAATCTTTGAGACCATCTATTTCGCGGCGATGACGGCGTCGAAGGACCTGGCGAAAGCCGAGTCGAAAGGGGATGCGAAGTGGGATGGCGCGTACTCCAGTTTTGCCGGGTCACCGGCGTCAAAGGGACAATTCCAGTTTGATCTCTGGGGTGTCGAGCCCACGCTTCGTTGGGACTGGTACAGGCTGAAAGATGAGGTCGTTCGGTTTGGGTTGCGGAACTCGTTGCTGGTGGCGCCGATGCCGACGGCGTCGACATCACAAATACTAGGCAACAATGAATGTTTCGAGCCGTATACGTCGAATATCTATGTGCGGCGGGTGCTGAGCGGGGAGTTCGTGGTCGTCAACAAACACCTGTTGAAGGACCTCGTGGACCTGGGACTATGGAATGACGACATGAAGAACAAGATCATTTTCCATAACGGGTCAATCCAGGCGATCGACGTGATCCCTTCTGCGATCAAGGAGATTTACAAAACGGTCTGGGAGATCAAGCAGCGGACGATCATCGATATGGCGGCGGATCGTGGGGCCTATATCTGCCAATCGCAGTCCCTGAATTTGTTTGTCGACGCGCCGACCGCGAGCAAACTCACGTCGATGCACTTTTATGGATGGAAGAAGGGGCTCAAGACAGGAATGTACTATCTGCGGACGCAGGCGGCGACGCAAGCGGTGCAATTCACGGTAGAGAAGCAGGGTGGTCAGCTGATCGAACCGCTTGTCGCGGCGGGGTTCTCCGCGGATGGGCCGACGTGCAGTATGCAGGATGGGTGTGTGACCTGCAGTGCGTAGACAACGGGCGGGCGCGTCAGGCGGATTCGGTGGTGTCGAACAGCTTGTTGATCCTTGGCTGAATGAACCACACGCCGACGAAATAAAACCAGAATAGGACAATTTCCAGGATGTAGTCGCCGAGGGTTACCGGCTTTTGCCATTCGACCGCCTTCAGTGTTCTGGCGACAAAATAAAAGCAGTAAAAGATGCAGAATATGTAAAGGAGTTGAGATAGAACTATCGCAGTAAAAAGCAACAGGTGCGACCAGGGATCTGTGAGGGTCCCTGACGAAGCTCTCAGCACGAAGTAGAACACACAGGCGGAAATAAACAGGTTGTATAGAACGGCTATCGTTAAAAATGCCTTGAACAGGCCCAAATTCATTTTTTCCGTTTCCGGGAGCCTTTTATAAAGGCTTGTACCTACAGCATACAACCAGCCAAAAAGAAATGAGATGAACAGGATCATCACCACTGGATAGCCGATAAGGAAAAAACCAAAATCCCCGCTGATAGCCATTATAACGAGCAGCAGAATTATAGCAAAGATCGGAAGCGCGACAAGCAGCACGAAAAGCTGCCAGTGCTTCATCGTTAAGAACAGTCTCATGGTATAATGTTGTGGTTTAAATGGCTTATTTCAATTGCATATCCGCCATGATGCGGTCAATGCGGATGGTCAGTTCTGCGTTGACGCGATCGAATTCGGCGGCGGTGGGTAGTTGGGTGTGGACGCTAAAATAGAATTTGATTTTTGGCTCCGTACCGGATGGGCGGGCAGAGATCTTGGAGCCGTCCCCGAGGATGAATTGAAGGACGTTGGATCTTGGCAGGTCGATGGTCCAGGATTCGCCGGTGGCGAGGTTCTTGCCGGTATGGGTCTCGTAGTCGAGGAGCTGGACGACGGGGGACCCGTTGATCGTGGCGGGAGGATGGCTGCGGTAGGTGGTCATCATGTCGGCGATCTCTTTCTGGCCATTCATTCCCTTTTTTGTTAGCGAGATCAGGTTTTCCTTATAGAAGCCGTATTTGACATAGAGGTCGATCAGTTTTTCGAAGAGGGTTCGGCCCTGGTCCTTTTCATAGGCAGCCATCTCACAGAGCAGGGCGACGGCACTAACGGCATCTTTATCGCGGACCTGGCTGCCGATCATGAGGCCATAGCTTTCCTCACCGCCGATGACATAGTTCTCACTCCATTCCTTTTCTTTTATCAGCTCGGCGATATACTTAAATCCAGTAAGGGTGTTATAATATTTGATGTCGTTGCGACGGGCGATCTCGTCGATCAGTTCGGTGGTGACGATGGTCTTGATGACCATATCGTTTGGCTCGGCGATCCCTTTGGCCTTGCGGGCCTCGATCATATAGTTGAAAGCAAGGACAGCCGTCTGATTGCCGTTCATGAGCAGCCATTTGCCTTTCTTGTCTTTTACGCCGATGCCTACCCGATCTGCGTCCGGGTCGGTACCAAGCAGGATATCGGCGTCGATCTGCTGGGCTTTGCGCAAGCCAATGCTCATGGCTTCACTTTCCTCGGGATTGGGAAAGATCACGGTGGGGAAATTGCCGTCGGGCGTTGCCTGTTCGTCAACGACATGGACGTTGGTGAACCCGAACCGCTGAAGCACCTCGGGCACGAGTTTTATCCCGCTGCCATGGATGGACGTATAAACAATTCTCAAATTATGCTGGCGTTCAATGACTTCCGGATAAACCGACAGGTTGCGGACCATGGCGATATAGGCTTCGTCCATATCCTTGCCGATCATCGTGATATTTGTTTCGCCCCCGCCCCACTTGACCTCGTCGATGCCGGCGATCTTTTCCACTTCTGCCATTACATTCGCATCGTGCGGAGGGACGAGCTGGCCGCCGTCATTCCAGTAGGCTTTATAGCCGTTGTATTCTTTTGGGTTATGCGAGGCGGTGCAGACGACGCCGCCCTGGCAGCGAAGATGGCGGATGGTGAAGCTCAGCTCGGGTGTCGGCCGGAGGGACTGGAATAGAAATACTTTTATCCCGTTGGCGGCGAATACATTAGCTGTAGTTTCGGCGAAGAAGCGGCTGTTGTTGCGGCTATCGTGAGCGATGGCGACGCGGATCTCTTTGCCGGGAAAGGATCGCCGCAGGTAATTCGCGAAACCCTGGGTGGCCATTCCGATGGTGTACTTGTTCACCCGGTTGGTACCCACTCCCATGATGCCGCGGAGGCCGCCGGTTCCAAACTCAAGATTACGGTAAAAACTCTCAATCAATTCATTGGGATTGTCCTGCTGCAGGCGGTTGATCTCGTCCTTTGTGGCCTGGTCATAGTTCCCGTTCAACCATATGGTCAACTTTTCCTGAATTGCAGCATCCATTTGCGCGGAGTATGTTTAAGTCGCCAAGTTCGGTAAGATTGTGAATATTAGCAAATATCACGATAAAGTTGTGAGGTGCTATTCCGGGAGTGAAGGAAATAGCATATATTTGTCTCACTGCCTTCTTGAAATTTGGCTGAAAATCCTGCCTAGAAAAGTCGGGCGTCGCCCGGATCGCGATGTAAAAATCTAACTTCCTTTTCACAATATCCGGTGAAATTTTTGTGGAGATAATCTAGTTTCCGACATGATGTATTTGCTCCTACGTGATAATAAGCAAAGCGGCCCCTATTCTCTCGACGAGTTGAAGGTGAAGGGGCTGAAGGCATACGACCTTGTATGGGTCGAAGGCCGCAGTGCAGCATGGCGGTATCCTTCAGAGATCGGGGAGCTTAGTGCTTTTGCCCCGGCGGTGGAAGAGCAGCCATTCGATCGCTTTTATAAAAAGCCGGCGGCTGTCAAAGAGGCGAGTGTGCCCGTCACTGTTTCCAGTCCAACATCGACCAGAAGAACGATATATGTAACAATGCCCGGCGGTATTTCGGCGAGGGAGAATGCGAGAGAGACGGCACCGGTACGGGAGAACGCGCCTGTTCGGGAGAGTGCAGCGCTTCGGGAGACTGCACCCGTGCGGGATAATGCACCGGCTCGGGAGAGTGTATCCGGACGGGAAAGTGGGCCGGCGCGGGAAGTGGTCCGTGAGACCGCGCCGCTCCGTGAGGCGGCGTCCATTCGGGAAAGAGTGACCTATGTGCCGGAGCCGATGGCAGAGATCCTTCCGCCGTTCCCGAAACGCAAGGCGGGGAAGATTTGGGTGCCGCTCGCCGTTGGTGGCAGTGTAGTGGCATTGTTAGCGGCCGGGATCTTTATTGGGTTGTCCATACAAAAAAATTCTTCCGAACCGCTAAAACTGGCCTCGAAGGATAAGGCCCAGGATATCGTGCGCACCACGGCGCAGCCGTTGCCGGTTTCACCAGCGAACAATAGTGTGGCTGGAACGAATTCGGCTGCAATTGGTGGCGTGGCTACTGTAGCTAACAGTAGCAAGTTGCAGACAGACCCGGCAGCAGGTCCCCAAGGACCGAAGCTGGATGCCGCGGATACCAAGCCGGTCACAAAGCAGCGGCCGGCGACACAAAAGCCAAAAATGGAGGCCCCGAAGACGCAGGCCGCTTATATATCGCCCGCCACAGATTCGCCAACGACTCAGCAGGCTCCCCGCCGGGAAGCGATGCATCGGAGTGATGTCGTCCAAAGCCAGCCTGCCGACGAGCATGAAATGGCGAAGGCGGCACTGGCCAGGGAGATCTCGGTCGGAACGAACAAATATGAGGTCGGTACTTTTGGCGGGATACGTAACCTTCAAGTTACGGTGACAAATCGTTCTGCCTATTCGCTCGATCAGGTAGTGGTAACCGTCTCATACATCCAGGCAAACAAGAAAACATACAAGACCGAAAATCTCTATTTTCACGGCATTGGTCCGGGATCGGCATTGATGCTGGAAGCGCCCAAGAGTTCAAGGGGGGTCAGTATTCAGTACAAGGTCAGCTCCGTCAGCTCAAAAGAGCTGGGCCTGGGAGAACCCGGCACCTAAGTCGGGACGCACCGCCGTCCCGCCCGAGGCGCGAGTCAGGGCTGAATAAACCGGGTGGCCGCCCTTAATCTGACCGGCTGTAAACCGGGAGAATCCATTAAATAGCTGATAATTAACGTTGTGGTCCCAGGGTTTGGCATGGTCCTTGTCAACGAGTAGCCAACAAAAATTCCTCTGCTACCAGTCAACTTCTACCTGTAACCTATCGTATTATGTTGTGAGAGACTCCCAGGCTGACCCTGCGAATCGCCGTCTTAACCATTTACGATAATTCTAAAAGGTACCGGTATGAGAAATGCAATGGTCCAATTAGTTCTTGTGATCATCGGGGTCTCGAGCATTCATGCAGCCAGACTATTGGCGACTTCTTCTTTTCATTTACGGATAGGTCCGGTTGGAGCGGTGCGTGTTGTCCTGGCGATCCAGGGAACGGATACCCTTCCGATGACCCATGTCAATGGATTTTACTTTGTCCGTTCGATCAATCCAGGACACTGGCAGGTACTGGTCAGACCGGATGCACCGTATAAGGATCAACGGTATGATGTAACCGTAACGCCCGGTGGCGACGCCGATCTTGGGGAGATGCGGCTTGCGCAGTGAGACGGCGTGTGCGATAACCCGGCTTGCGCAATAAGTCGTAATTTGCTGCCAAATGGCACAGATACTTTTGTTTGGCGCAGGCAAATCGGCGACCAGCCTGATCCGGTACCTGATAGATGTCGCGGCATCCCGGAGCTGGCGTCTCGTCGTGGCGGAAAATAATCTCGAATTAGCTTTGGCAAAGATTGGTGCGGCTTCCTGTGCGCAGGCTGTGCATGCGGATGTCGGAAATGAATCGGAGCGGGATCGCCTGGTGGGTGAAGCGGATGTGGTTATCTCGCTGCTGCCACCCGCCTTGCATTTTTTGGTGGCGCAGTCTTGTCTTCGGAAGCGGCGGCATTTGTTAACGGCCTCGTATGTGGATGAGAATATCCGAGGGCTGGCCAGGGAGGTGCAGGATAGCGGGTTGCTATTCCTTTGTGAAATGGGTCTCGACCCGGGGATCGATCACATGAGTGCGCTGCATTTTACCCGGCGTATAAAGGAGAGCGCCGACCGGATCATCAGTTTTCACAGCCATACCGGCGGGTTGGTAGCGCCGGAGAGTGACGACAATCCCTGGCATTACAAGATCAGCTGGAATCCACGGAATGTGGTGAGAGCGGGGGCGGCGGGAGCGAGATTCCGCCTGGAGGACGAAGTGGTTTCTGTCGATTACTTTTCAGTTTTTGAGCAAACGGGGGAGATAGAAGTGGCGGAGACGGGCAGACTTGCCTGGTATCCGAACCGGGATTCGCTGCCCTATATTGATTTATATGGAATGGGTGAGGTGAAGACATTCGTGCGAACGACGCTTCGATTTCCATCATTTTGTGCGGCCTGGGCGCCGATTGTCCGGGCGGGGCTGACGGATGATGAGACCGCCTTGTGCGGTTCAGGGGGTGAGGCGCCTGCCGCGCGGGTGGGGTTGACGATGGCGGACTGGGCGGCCCCTCTCCTCCCCTATGTGACCGCAGCAAACCGTGAGATGTATGCATACCTCGGGCTATTCGAACCGGCACCGGTGCCGTCTGGCGCGAAGACGGCTGCCGATGTATTGCAACATTTGCTGGAGACGAGGCTGGCTATGCGGCCGGAGGATAGGGATATGATCGTGATGCAGCATGAGATCGGTTATATGCGCGGTGGGAAGCGAATGCGGGGGACCAGCACGCTGGTGGTGAAAGGAGAGGATTCGTGGCATACGGCGATGGCGCGAACCGTGGGGCTGCCGTTGGGTATCGCCGCAAAGCTTTTGCTTGAGGGCAAGGTCGCATTGCGCGGGGTGCAGATCCCGGTAACGCCGGAGCTTTACTTGCCGGTGCTGAAGGAACTGGAGCGTGAGGGGATAAAATTTATAGAGACGGTTAATTAACCTCCACGTTGAGTGTATTCAGGGTCTGGTAGTTGATATCCCTGAAATAGACGCGGTATTTTCCTTTTCGTAAATAGAGCGGATAGTTGCCAGCGCCATTCGTGATATATGTCTGGTCAGCGGGCACCAGCTGCCAGGGAGCATTGTTGTTGTCGATGACCTCATTCAGGTAATAGGCCTGGGTCAGGTAGACATCTTCGACAGGGGGTTTGACAATAAAGAGTTTCCGAAGGCCGCCGAGGCTGAGCCACGTAGGCCGGCCGTCCTTGTATTGCGTGGGTGGGTGGATAACGCAAAGATCGTACAGGTCTTTATCGGTGACATTGATGGGATTGCCGTTAACAAGCGCGATGGACGGTTCGATCAGCGGGAATTTGGCCAGGTATGCCTGATAGATGATCCGGCCATAGGCGAAATTGCTTTCCTCCGTCATGTCTGTCTGATCGATGGTCAACGGGTCAATACCGGAGATATTCCGGAAAGCGAGGGCCATCGGAATGAAGCCGTCGGGTCCGGGTTTCTTGCTGATATGGGTGAACGAAGCGTGGACTAGGATCTTTGCGGCGGTATCTTTTCTGAGAATTTCATAGATATTGGCAGCCTGAATGCTGTCGCGCTGCGTGGCAGTGTGGACGGCAGCAGCCGTATCCTCATAGGGTATCAGTATATAGCCGAGGGAGAGCGCAGTCCGGATAAGCTCGCCCGCGGTGGGTTCGGCGGCATAATAACCGGTGTTCATCGTCACACGGGAAAGGCTTCGATTGGAGAAATTGTTTAGCATTTCCATGGCAAGGTAGCGGAACCCCTGACGGTACAGGTCAGCGAGCAGGGAACAGGTGAAAGCGCGGTGGACAGGTTTGGCGAAGGCCTCATTGATCATGATGACGCGGCGGGTCTTTGCCTCGAGGTGGATATAACGCGCGGCGTTGACGTGTTGGATATTTTTAAGCGTGGAAGCTGTTTTATAGATCTTGTGCGCTGTCGCGTCATCGATGGTGTCATAACTTTTTACGAGGTATTGGAGGGCAGTCTCGTAATCGCCGGCGAAGGCGAAATATTGGCTCATCTCATCGTAGTAACCTTTATCTGAATAGATCTGGCGAAATTTCTGTTCGTCGCGAAAGCCGTGATAGAGCGGAAAGAGATAATGGATATTGTCTTTCGGTGTAAGGCTAAGGACTGCAAGGCGGGGGCTGTAGCCAAATGGGGCTGTTGCCTGGCAATAGTTCTTTAATCGCTGAACGGCGGGGAACAGGTCCTGGGAGTGGGCGGTATTGATGGCCAGGAACGCCGTCGCCACCAGGAGGATCTTCTTTACGATGCGCATCGGGTTGCAATAATAGGACAAGGATTGTTAGGAAAACTATAAAATGTCACGGATTCCGCCGCGACATCCGCCCACGCAATCGTCGCCCGAGGATGACGATTTGGGTCCAATAGATGATCCAGCAGGTCATTGTCCCAAAAATCAGAAAAAAGCGAACCCCTGCCTGGACGGTGTTGGGCGGTAAAAAATAGATTGGAACCAATACGACACAAAAGAAACAATAAGTAATGCCGATCGGGAGGCTTGGATTTTCGCTGATCTTTCCGGCGTCCTCCTCGGAAAGGCCCAGGATGCTGTCTTCATGGAATAGCAGCCGGTCTTTGTTTACAGACTTTGCAATCCGGAGGACCACCACAAATTGCCAGAAGAAGCCAAATATCGGGATGAGTTGCAGCCAAACCTTGCCCGGGCGCATGAGCCGGTTTTGGGGTTGGACAGCTTTTAAGACGCGCTGCTGTGTCCAGGTGAACAGGCAGGCGATCAAAATGAAGACAAGAATTAGAATCGATCCGTATAAGGCGTTCGAGGCATTCGACTTCATATCGTGTTTGTTCCTGGTGTTGAAAAATTAGGAAACGGCTGCTGTGCGGCTCAATTCCGCCCGAATGTTAGCGAGTCTGATCCAGTAAACGATCCAGCAGATACCAGCTGCCGCGACAATGGCCAAAACGACGAGGGAGCTAGTGACGTCAGGGTTGGGACTGAACGTTCCAAATAGATTGAAGAAGGTAAAGCCAAGGGCCAGGATGCAATAGGAGAGCCCGAGGGCCATTGTCGGATAATTGCCCGAGGGAAGTTGCGGCGTCGTGCGGTTGCTCAGCAGGCTCTCTTCCATGCGGAATATCCGTTCATTTCGCAGGGACCGTGCGATCTGAATAATTACCACGAATTGCCAGATTATGGCAAATACCGGGATATATTGCAGCCAAACAAGACCGGGAGCCATCAGCCGGTTGATCGGCGTGATCGCCATCAGGGTACGATATTGGGTGCGAAAAAAGAAAAACCCGACCACCGCCGCTCCCAGCAGCGTAATCAACGTGAATGCAAGTACCGGTCCGTAAAGAGTGCCCATGGGCTTATTATTTTAGGGTTTTTAGTTTTTCCATCAGCACTGCGATCCCTTGTGAAGCCGGCAGTTCGATGACGGTGAGGTTATCGAGACCGGAGGTATAAGGGATCTTTTTGTCGACGATATAGGTATGGGTGCCGGGGCGGGTGAAGTCGACGAGCCCCGCGGCCGGGTAGACGACAAGAGAAGTGCCGACGACGATGAAGATGTCGGCAGAGCGGACAAGGGGGACAGCCTGCCCGATCATCGGGACGGGTTCCTCGAACCAGACGATGTGGGGGCGCAGCTGGGCGCCGTCTTCGGCGTGCTGACCGAGGAGGATATCTTCCCGGATGTCATAGACGAGGGTCTCGTCGTCTTCGCTGCGCATCTTGAAGATCTCTCCGTGGAGGTGCAGGACCTGGCTGCTGCCGGCGCGTTCGTGGAGGTCGTCGATGTTTTGGGTGATGATACGGACGTCAAATTCGGCTTCGAGGGCGGCAAGGCCGAGGTGGGCGGGATTAGGCGCGGCTTTGGCGACGTCGCGGCGCCGCATGTTATAGAAATCCAGGACGAGCGAAGGGTTCTTTCGCCAGGCGCGGGGCGTTGCGACTTCGGTGACTTCGAATCCTTCCCAGAGACCATCGGAGTCGCGAAAGGTTTTCAAGCCGCTTTCGGCGCTGATGCCTGCACCGGTCAGGACGACAATGCGTTTCTTTTTGGATAACGGTTGCATAGATGCAAAATAATAAATCAATCGGTCAATCCGGCGATCTTCTGCTTAATGCAAGCATATCAAACAACATAAAGAACGAATGATCCCGATGCCGAGCGTAGGGCGCTTGCCCAGTTGGTCGATGGTGTCTGCGTCCATGCCCGGGATACTATCATCTCGAATCGATGCGAGCTCACGTCGGAAGGAGTCCGCGATCAGAATGGTGACGATAATGTTTATTACTACTCCCTCCAACGTTATAGCGGGGTTTTAAGGTACTTGGTAGCGGTAATGGGTGCAAAATAAAAAAACTCCCCTGATCAGGGGAGCTTTTGGGGCTAGGAAGGTATGTCGGTGGGGCTAATTGCGGCGAATTCGCCTCAATTAGAATTGAAGGGTCAGGGTGCCGTCGGGGGCGGTCAAACTGGCTTTTTGCCAATGTGGTTCCTGTGGCTGCGCCAGGCGGCGAGGCCTAGGCCCGCGGCGAGCCAGAAGGGCCAGATGCTGAGAAGGCCAAGGAGGAGGCCGCTTAGAAAATCCCATCCCTGGAGGAAGGACAGTTTGATCCGGTGGAGAAATGTGGGTGGGACCGGATTCTCCACAGCGCCGGCATCGAAGACCTGGAAAAATTTCAGGTTGACGGTGCTTAAGGCGGCGGAATGGCCGAGGTAGTTGATCCGGCCGGCGGCGACATCCATCTCTTCCTGTATCCCGTCGATATTCTGCTGAATGGGGAGAATGTCTTCCATCTTTTGGGCATGTTGAAGAAGATCGCGATAGCGTTCACGTACCTGTCTTTTTGTTTCGAGGCGGGATCTGGTGTCTACGAGCTCCATTCCGACGTCCTGGGAGCTGACCTTTTTATCGGTGAGCCGGTCGCTGTCGGCGGGAAGCTGCTGAAGCAGGTCGTCGAAGCGGTCGACGGGCACTTTGATGGTAACGGTGTTGGTGATTTCGGCGTTGGACTGCGATTGCTCTTCCTGGGAGATATAACCGCCGTTATCGTGTACGAGCCGATGAAGGCGGGCGGTGAAGGTGGGGAAACTTTTCGTCTGGATGCTGAGGTCAGCGGTCTTGATGATCTTGCGGTCCCAGTCGGGGTTCGCGGCCGGTTGGGGCGGGACCGGGATGCGCGGCTGCTTGTTGTTCGAGTTGCCCGGAGGAGCAGCGGCTTTGAATTGGTCGGATTCATACGTCGCGGTCATTGCCGTCGAATCGGCTTCGGCGGCGCCGGAGGAGCGGGCGGGCTCTCGAACGGCAACCGGGGCAGCAGCTTCTTTATAATCGGAATGATCCTGGTTACAGGAAAAGAATAGCAGTAGCAGCAATGCTGCGGGCATTGTAAATCGCAGGGAGCGCATAAAAAAAGTTTTTAGTGATTAAGTATGGATGGGATGCACATTGATACCCGCAATCACCAAAAAGGTTCCTAAGAAAATGTTAAAACCGGCGCGGTGGGGTGGATGGGTGCGGCGAGGCGGCGGCGAGGTGGCGCATTACTTTTCGCCGGCGAGTTCCAGAACGATCTTCCATTCGCGGTCGGTCACGGGCTGAACGGAGAGGCGGCCGATGCGGACGAGGGCCATATCGGGAAGGCGTTTGTCGGCCTTGATCTGCTCGAGGCTAACGGGGTTCTTTAACCGACGGACGGGTGCGATGTCCACGGCTGACCAGCGGTCGTCATCGGTCGTGGGATCCTGGTAAGCTTCCTTGATGACTTTGGCGATGCCGACGATGTCGGTGCCTTCATTACTATGATAATAGAATACTTCGTCGCCCTTCTTCATGCCGCGAAGATGGAGACGCGCGGCGTAATTGCGGACCCCGCTCCAGACGGTCGACTTATCTTTTACCAATTGGTCGAAGCTGTAGACTGAGGGCTCTGATTTGACAAGCCAGTGTGCCATAAATAAATTGTCGGTTACATGTAAAGAGCGCAAGAAACAAAAATCATTCGAGAAAAAAAAGAATTGTAACAACCTGATAGTCATATCGAAGCTGCTTTTGAAAAAAAGTGGCTTTTTTTAAATCCGAAAGTTGCCGCATTACGTAGATACCAGTTGAGGCCTGGTTTTAACCCTATTTAACGCTTGCGACAGGTTGTTTTAAGGGTCAAGACCATCCAGTAACCGAGGTTATGTGGGTGGTCTTATTTTTTGGTGGCGGACCTCGCCGGGCGGTTAAATGCTTGCGAGCACATCGGCGATGTGCATAGTCCGGATGGGAAGTCCTTTATGCCGGATATAGCCTTCGAGGTGCATCAGGCAGGACAGGTCGGTTGAGATGATGTATTCCGCTCCCGTTTTAAGGGCGTTATTGACCTTCTGGTCCGCCATGGCAACCGATATGGATTCAAACTTTATGGCGAAGCTTCCGCCAAATCCGCAGCAAACATCGTTGTCGTTCATCTCGGCCAATTCAAGTCCCCTAACCTTCGACAGCAGTCTCCGCGGCTCTTCACGGATACCACATTCGCGGAGGGCGGCGCAGGAATCGTGATAGGTCGCCTTGCCGTAAAGACTGGCACCGAAATCGTCGACGCCGAGGACATTCACCAGGAAGGAGGAAAATTCGAAAATGCGTTTCTGGACGTCGCGGACGTCGTTATGAAGAGAGGAGTTATCGAAGAGGGCTCCGTAGTAGTTTCGGACAAAGCCCACGCAGCTCGCTGAAGGGGCCACAATGTAATCGGCGCCAGAAAAATCCTTCAGAAATTTTGTACAGACGTCCCGGGCCTCGTCCCTGAACCCCGCATTAAAGGCCGGCTGGCCGCAGCAGGTTTGTTCCGTATTGTACTGTACTTCCACCCCCGCCTTTTCCAGCACACTTACCATATTGAATGCGGTTTGTGGGTAGAGTTGGTCCACAAAACACGGTATGAAGAGCTGGATAGTCACTAGAGCGTCTTTTGCAGAGATATCATTTTAATCGCCGTGATGGCGGCTTCCTTTCCTTTATGCCCGTGGATGCCGCCGATCCGTTCGGCTGCCTGTTGTTGATTGTCGACTGTAAGCACGCCGAAGATCGTTGGCAGCGGCAAGGTCATATTTAACTGCAGCACCCCATCGGTGACCGCGCGGCAAACATACTCGAAATGCGGCGTATCGCCGCGGAGAACGCAGCCCAGGGCGATAAAGGCCCGGGGGCGGTCGTCCTTGTACTTATGGGCATCCCAGTAAGCGCGAACCGCAAACGGGATCTCAAAGGCTCCGGGAACGGTGATCACGCGAAAATTGATGCCCGCCTCATCAAGGATGTCGCGGCAACCTTTTTCCAATTCGCTGACAACGGCATCATTCCATTCCGTCCGGAATATGACGACGTAACCGCCCTTCATATCAGGGAGATTGGCGATGGACAACTGGCTATTTGAAACCTCGGCCATAAATTCGTCATGTTATTGCAAGGCGCCGAGGCGGGCGAGGTACTTATCGATCTCCATACCTCGTGTCGACTGCGGATAGCGGTCCTTGATCATCTTATACATTGTGATCGCGTCCTGGGTTTTACCCATGCTTTCATACAGGTAACCGGAACGGAAAAGGTATTCAGGGGACAGCAGCTCGTCCTTTTGGTAGTAGGTACCGGCTTTTTTGTATTGTTCTGCAGCCTCGGCCTTCCGGTTCAGCTCCGAATACGCATCGCCCAGCAAGCCATAGTCGCGCTCCTGCAGGATCTCAACGGAGGTCGAGAAATCTTTAAGGTATTTGACCGCGTTATTGTAATCCCCGAGCTTCAGGTAGCAGCTGCCCGCATAAAAGGAAGCAAGGTTGGCCGCCTTGGTACCGCCATAGCGGGCGATAACCTTCAGGAAACCGTAGGTGGATGCATCGCCGTTGAGGGCAAGGCGGGCGGAGTCCATCCGATAAAAATATTCGGCGCGATACATGGCGTCCACGGCCTTCTTTTCGTTTGGCTCCGCGATCCAGTTCCGGTAGGCGAAATAGCCGCCTATAAGGAGGATGAGGACGATCAGCGCGTAGGAAGCTTGTTTACCATACCGCTCCCATGTCGTGCGGAGCTCCGCCACGGGATTCTTCTCTTCTTCGAGATGTGCAGGATGTTTGATCTCTGGCATCGGTTATTCTGTTTGGCTTTTAATGTATTGTTATGGCTAGTCGACGATGAATGGATAATGCTTATCGAGATAAATATCCTTCAGCACTTCAGAATCGTCGGGCCAGGGAGATTCTTCGGCGAATTTCACTGCATCGGCGATGGTATCGCTTACCCGTTTGTTGATCGCGTCGATCTCTTCCTGGGTGGCGAACTTCTTGCCGAGGATGGTCTGAAGCACTTGCTGGATCGGATCTTTCGCTTTGTATTCGTCCACCTCTTCTTTTGTCCGGTACTTCTGTGGGTCCGAGATGGAGTGGCCTTTGTAGCGGTACGTTTTGATCTCGAGGAGGGTCGGGCCGTCTCCCTGGCGGGCGCGTTTGATCGCACGGGTAACGGCGTCATGGACGGCCTCGGCGCTCATCCCATCGATAGAGTCGGCCGGCATTTCGTAGGCATCGGCAAGCTTGTAAATATCGACGACATTGGATGTCCGTTCCACCGAGGTACCCATTGCGTAATTGTTGTTCTCGCAGATAAAGACGACGGGCAGTTTCCAGAGCATGGCCAGGTTGAATACTTCGTGCAGCATACCCTGGCGGGCGGCGCCGTCGCCGAAGAAGGTCAGTACGACATTGTCAGTGCCTTTATATTTTTCCGCGAAAGCGAGACCTGCACCCGTACCGATCTGGGCGCCAACGATGCCGTGGCCGCCGAAGAATTTGACGTCCACTCCGAAGAAGTGCATGCTTCCGCCTTTCCCTTTAGCTGCGCCGGTCGCTTTGCCGTAGAGTTCTGCCATACAGGCATTTGCGTGGACGCCTTTGGAAAGCGCCAGGCCGTGGTCGCGGTAGGCCGTGATAAAGGGGTCGTCGGGCCGGGTAGCCGTCATACAGCCGGCGGCAATGGCTTCCTGACCTACATAGGCGTGGAAGAACCCGCGGATCTTGCCTTCCATCTTGTATTTCTCTTCGGCCGTCAGTTCAAACTGGCGGATAAGCTGCATGAGTTCATACCAGTACAGGTAGGTCTCTTTTGAAAACTTGGTCGTGGCCACTATGTTTCACTGTTTTGCGGCTGCAAATATATGGCTTTTAGTGGATTTAGGGGATAAGATCATCGAAGATGAATTTTTCCGGTTTTGGCTGAGGTTTGCGGGGCATCATTTGTGGCCGCATCGCGGTATTGTAGACAAAAGCCGCCATGATCGCAGCCGCTTGTTTGAGGTCTTCCATGACGAGGTGGTCATAGTTATCTTCGTTGCTGTGATGGGTGCGGGTCTCATAATCGAGGGGGTCCTGGATGAACTGGAAACCGGGGATGCCAATGGCGTCGAATCCAAGGTGGTCGGTCGAGCCGGTGTTATGGAGGGTGACGGTGGAAGCTCCGAGGTCTTTGAAGGGCACGAGCCACTGCCGGAAAACATCGGCCGCCTGGTCATTGCCCTGGGCGAAAATGCCTCTGATCTTACCGCTTCCGTTGTCGAGGTTATAGTACGCGGATACCAGGGCCGCTTCCGGTTTCAGCTTCATATCCTGGGGGTCGCCGAAATGGCTTTTTACATAATGGAATGATCCCAGCAAGCCTTCTTCCTCGCCGTCCCAGAGGGCGATACGGATCGTCCGCTTCGGCTGGATGCCGATTGTCTTCAGGATGCGGACGGCTTCCATGGCGACGATACAGCCTGCCCCGTTGTCGGTGGCGCCTGTTGCGGCGGTCCAGGAATCCAGGTGGCCGCCGAGCATGACCAGTTGGGCCTTCAGCGTAGGGTCGGTGCCGGGGATCTCCGCTACTACATTATGGCCGGCAAGGTCCTGGTCATAGAGTTTTGTATCGCTTTGCAGCTCAACGGTAACCGGAAGGCCATCCCGGGTCAGCCGTTCGAGGCGAAGAAAGTCCTCTTTTGCTACTTCGAGGCTTGGCAATTCGGGCTGGTCCTTTTTCCTGTAGCCGATAAAACTCTGTACAAAAACGGTCCCATCCCTTCCGCCGCCGGAACCCAGAAGAGCGAGGGCGCCGCTGGACTGGATCATCCGCTGGACCGACATCATTTTTTCAAAATAGGGGATTATCGATGCCAGCGAAGCTTTGGAGAGCATATACATATCGCCGATCGCGGCGAGGGCGCTGTCGCTATACCGTTGGGCGTCGGCGTCGAACCGGGGCCGGTCGGTGGTATCCTGGGCCTGCAGCAGCAGAACTTTCCCTTTCATGTCCCCAAGGTGGGCGGCGATCCAGGCGGAGTCCATGCTTTCCACGAGGAAAGTCCTCGCGGAGACCGGACCGTGTGTGCTGCCACTCCAGGGGATAGCATATGCGATGAGCGGACTATAATATGGGGTGCGCATTGAAAGGCTTGTCTTTTCGGCAGACCACCCGTAGCCGAACTCACCCCAGGGTTCGATGGCGGCTTTGCTCAAGCCCCAGCCTTTCAGGGTCTTTACAATCCAGTCGGCGGCATAGTGCCAGCCCGGGGAATTGGTGAGGCGGGGGCCGGCTACATCGGTCAGCTCATGGCTTATCCAGGGGATCTGCGAGTGCTCGAGCGCTTCGGTCCGGATGCGGTTAAGGGTAGCGATATCAAGTGGCTCAGTGTTTTGGGCGTGGACAAGCGTAGGGGCAACCGTGAGGAAGGTCAGCAGAAAGATTGCAGGGCAGGTCAGGGGCGCCGGCAGAAATTTTCGCATAACAGCATAGTTTAGTGGAAAGATAATACTTTGCAGGCTAATTTTATTTACCGTTGCTCCGCATAAAGAATATATCCCTTCTTCAATTCAAGAACTACTCGCAGGCGGACTTCTCTTTCCATGAGCGGATCGTGGGGATTTGCGGGAAAAATGGGGTTGGCAAGACTAATCTGCTGGACGCTTTGTACTACCTGTGTTTTACGAAAAGCTATTTCTCACGCTCCGACCAGCAAAGCGTGCTCCGGGGGGCGGCGGGCTTTCGGGTGAGCGGTCGTCTCAGTGCTGCTGGACGGGAGACGGAGGTGGTATGCATTCTGCGGGAGACGGGCAAAAAAGAATTTCTGGTCGACGGGGAAGCGTATGAGCGATTTTCACGTCATATCGGCCGTTTCCCATGCGTGATCATAGCGCCTGATGATATCCAGATCGTAACGGGTGCGAGTGAGGAGCGGCGGCGGTTCCTGGATGCCTTATTGTCGCAGCTCGACTCCGTTTATCTGCAAACGCTGATCGACTACAATAAGATCCTCCAGCAACGAAATGGGTTCCTCAAATCGCTCAGCGATCGGCGGCTGACGGACCGGGGGCTGCTGGATGTATATGATGGCCAGCTTGTGGCGGCGGGGAATGTCGTATTTGCGCGGCGTCGTCAATTTCTTGCAGAATTCCTGCCCCTGGCGGGTCGGTACTATATGCTTATCGCCGGCGCCGACGAGCCGGTTGCGTTCGGGTATGAGAGTCAGTTGTTGCATGGGAACTTTGCGGACCTGTTGCATCAGGGGCTCGAACGCGACCTGGCTTTGCAGCGCACCGGGGTCGGCATTCATCGTGACGATATAGGGCTCACATACGCCGATCTGCCTTTTAAAACCATGGGCTCACAGGGGCAGCGGAAAAGTATGCTGTTTGCATTGAAGCTGGCGGAATTTGAAACGCTCAAGCGGGACAAGGGTTTCTCCCCGTTGTTGTTGCTGGATGATGTATTCGAAAAGCTGGATGAGGTCAGGATGCGGAACTTGCTGGACAAAGTTTGTGTACAGGATGACGGTCAGATCTTTATTACGGATACGCATGCGGAGCGGATACGCGGGGAACTGAATGGATTGGGGGTGAACTATCAACTCATCGAGCTTTGAAATAATCAAAAAAAGAGTATATTTACAAGTACACACATTCTGAACAACTCCTGGATAAAATTGATTGCCATGTCATCCGACCTTGAGACTTCTATCCGCCAGATAGAAGCTACCACTAACCCCGACAACGCCTATTTTTCCTACTCGGTAGACGACAGTGGAGAATTCGGCGTCATCAAAGCAAATAAAGAGGGGCTGCGGTTATATGCCGCCGATCTCCTGAAAAAATCACTGCAGATGGAGGAAGAGCCCCCGACGAGCCAACCCCTCTTTTTCAGCCCACAAGACTGGATATATAGCGAGACCGGTTACAATCTGATCGCCGGTATCCTCCCCCAATATGAGCCGAGGGCGCAGATCATCCTGCATGGCATTTCGCCGGTGCGGCCGATGCAGCCGCGGAGCCAGAAGAAGCCTGTACTTTACCTGGTGTTAATGTGCATAACCGGAGCGCTCCTTATGCTCGCTACTCTAAAAGCTTTTCCTAACTTGCGCCAATGGGTGAATATTCACTAGGGGACGCCTTACGAAAATTCCTGAATCAAAGTCATCTCAAGGGTTCGATACAGGCCTTGCAGATCGAAGAGGTCTGGGAGAAGATCATGGGGAAAACGGTAGCACGGTATACCGACAAGATCAGCATCCACGGGCATACATTGTATATAAACACGGCGATCGCGCCGCTGCGGCAGGAGTTGTTGTACCAGAAAGACGCGATCCGGCAGCGGGTGAATGAAGCGTTGGGCGAGGCGGTGATCAAAGAGGTAGTGATCAAGTGAACAGGCTGGCGGGACGCGCGGTGTGGGTTAGCGACCGAGCCGCACGCGGGGATCGATCCAGCCATAGAGCAGATCGGACAGCACACCGACCACAATAAAAAAGAACGACGTCACCAGCACCGATCCCATAACCACGGGGAAGTCGAGGTTTTCCAGGGCGTCGACGGTCACTTTTCCAATTCCTTTCCAGTCAAATATTGTTTCGACAAAAAAGGCGCCGGCCAGGAGTTCGGCGAACCAGCCCGTAATCGCGGTTACGACGGGATTCAAGGCGTTGCGCAACGCGTGTTTCCAGATGACCATGCGCGGCGACAGGCCTTTGGCACGCGCCGTGCGGATATAATCCTCGTCGAGCACGTCGAGCAATGCGCCGCGCGTCAGTTGGGCTATTATGGCCAGCGGACGGATACCCAATGTCAGTGCGGGCAGGATGAGGTTCCGTCCTTCGAGGTGGCGACCGGAGAACGGGTCAGTTTCAAAGAGGTTACCGGTGAGATGCAGGCCGGTGTAATCGCTCAGCACGAACCCGAAAAGGTAGGCAATGACGATCCCCATGAAGAATGAAGGCCCGGAAATGCCGATCACGCTGAGAAAGATGGCCGAAGTGTCCATCCAGGTATTTTTCCGTACCGCGGCGAGAACGCCGAGGCAGATGCCTGCAATCGTTGCGAAGATCATGGCGGCGACCGCCAGAATGATGGTGCGTGGCAGGGCTTGCATGAGGATATCCCAGACGTCGCGTTTCGATTGGTAAGACCGGCGCAGGTAAGGCCATTTGATGGCAAGGACGGTGCCGGCGTCTCCGCTTTTTCCGATGAAAATTCCTTTCAGACCTTTTCGGGCGATCTCTTCGCGGCTATGGATGGCCAGCGGCGAGATATCGTTAAGATAGAAGACGAACTGTTTCCAGCGCGGCTGGTCCAGGTATAACTCCTTGCGGATATTGTCCTGGGTTGCCGCGTCCGCCCGTTGTCCGATCACCAGGCGGGACGGATCGCCGAAACCTTGAAACAGGAAAAATACCGCGCACACGACGCCCAGCAGGACCAGGAAGCCGTAGAAGAGGCGCCGGAGAAAATAGCGGATCATGGAGCCGGGTCGTTGGCGAGCATGCTGATCTGCGGCAAAGCGTGGTCGAAATCCGCGTAGCTCCATTTACCAATGATGTTACCTTTTTTCAGCAAAAGTAAGGTGGGGTTGGCTCTTGCTGCCGTCCTGATGGCCGTAATATCGCATTTCAGCACGATAACATTGGCGGCCGCACCGATCTGCGTGACGCGGCTCATAACCTTGTCATAGTCCGATGTAATCATGTAGAAGGGGATATTTTTTGCTTTAGCCATGGTCAGGATGATGCTGAATTCCCTGGTAGCGGTATAGTCGTTTACATCCTGGACAAACTCGAAAAGCTTGAACCCTTTGGCGCTGAGGACGGCGTCTGTCGTATCGGTGTTATCGCCGGTGGTCAGGCTAAAGTCCTTTATGGCGGGTTCGGCGTTGCCTTTGCGGACGAGCTTGTCATAGCGGCTGACAAAGTGATAGCTGTCACTAAAATCCGCGGGGAAGTGGGTAGCATCGAATTCGATCCGTTTGCCGTCCTTCTCATAGACCATGGTGACGACGGTGCTGTCGGGAACGGAGCCGGGGGGAGGCCGCATATTGTCGGGAATATTCGCGCCGACCTTATACGGCAGGCAGTCCACGACGGGAAGGTGGATCAGCACGTACCACTGAAAGAGGGCAGCGAAAATCGTCGCCGCGGTCAGGACAGCGGCGCTGGCCCTGGGCGGGAGGAAGGGGTGGATACGGTTTCGGACGCTGAAGAGAAAAACAATGAGTACCAGCAAAATGACGTCCTTGGCGAAGGACTCGCCGGCAGTGAGGGGAATACAATTGCCGAAGCAGCCGCATTCGCGGACCTTTCCTGACAGGTAGGCATAGCCGGTGAGGAAGGTGAAGAAAATGATCAGCAGCAGGAGCAACCAGCTAAAGAGCCGGAGACGCCAGCCCAGGAGCAGCGCGACGCCCGCGACGATCTCGAAGACGATCATAAGGATGGAGAACGCAAGGGTGACGTGGTCGAACCAATGGAAATTCCAGACCTCGAAGAACTCCTGCATCTTATAGCTCAGGCCAAGGGGGTCGTCGGCTTTTATGAGGCCGGAGAAGACAAAGAGGATGCCGACGACAGAACGAGTTATAGAAACGAGTATTTTCATGCGGAATGTTGGCCTTCACCGATAAGGATGAGGGCAAATAGCGAGTAATTGATGATATCGATATAATTGGAGTCGATCCCTTCACTGATAAGGGTTGTCCCGTCGTTGGCCACGATCTGGCGGATGCGCAGGATCTTCATGAGGATCAAATCGACAAAACCTTCCTGGCTCATGTCGCGCCAAGCTTCGCCGTAGTCATGGTTTTTGTCCATCATTGTATGACGGGCCCGGGCCATCTGCCCGTCATACAGCCGTTCCGCCTTATCCGCGGGGATTTCCTCGGGGGTATCGGCGCCGAGGGAGAGCTGGATCAGGCCAATGACACCATAATTTACCATGGCGACAAACTCGCCCTGCTTGTCCTCCCCTACCCTTGTCTCGCTGGTTTTCTGAAGCGTTCGGATGCGGCGGGCTTTGATGTAGAGCTGGTCTGCGATGGAAATGGTGCGGAGCACCCGCCAGGAGGTGCCGTAGTCGCGGGTCTTTTTCAGAAAGATCGATTTACAGTGGTCCACGGCCTGGTCGTATTGTCCATTCGTATTTTTCGCTGGGACTGATTTCTCCATGATGATCAAATACCTGAATTTTATGTAAATATAACTCATCTCTATGTGGACGCTCAATGCCAGGGGTAAAATATTAACGATCGACCAGCCGGTGATCATGGGGATATTGAACAGGTCGAAGGAATCGTTTTACAGCGGCAGCCGGGTAGCCGAAGATGACGTGCTGATGCGGCAGGCGGGCCGGCTAATCGATGAAGGCGCCGACTGGCTGGATATCGGCGGGCAAAGCACCAGACCCGGCGCGGAGGTTGTAGGCGAGGAAGAGGAGCTGCGACGTTTGCTTCCGGCGATCGCCATGGTGCATCGGGAATGGCCGGAGGTGCCGCTGTCGGTGGACACGTGGCATGCGCGGGTGGCGGCGTTGGCCGTGGAGGCGGGTGCTTCTTTGGTCAACGATGTGAGCGGCGGGAAGGTCGACCCAGCGATGCTGGAAACGGTAGGCAAGCTCGGCGTGCCGTACATCTGTATGCATATGAAGGGAACGCCTGCGACGATGAACAGTGAGGCGCATTATGAGGATGTCGTACGGGAGGTGCTGGATTTTTTTGTTCATCGGATCGAAGCCTGCCGGCGAGCCGGCATCCATGATGTGATCCTCGATCCGGGTTGGGGTTTTGCCAAGCTGGCGGTGCATAATTTCCGGCTGCTGCACGATCTGTCGGTGTTGCGCATCTGCGGGAAGCCGTTGCTCCTGGGGGTTTCGCGCAAGTCAACCATATACCGCACGCTTGGGGTGAGCCCGGAGGAGGCCTTGAACGGGACTACGGTGCTGCATACCCTGGGGCTGATAAATGGGGCGGATATATTGCGGGTACATGATCCCGCGGCGGCGAGGGAGGTGGTGGTATTGACGGAGGCGTACAGGCGGGCGAATGAAAAAAAAGGGCGATGACTTCGTCATCGCCCCGAAAGCTTTTTAGTGCGTATTAATGCGGCCTCGGTTGCGGGCCGGTTGGCCGGATCGGCATTGAGCCGGGGCGCATGCCTTGCGGCATGCCAGGACGCATCGCAGAAGGCGGCGGGGCGACTTTTACGCTATCCACCACCACGTCGAAGATCAGGTCTTCATATGGCGTATGGCCGGGGCCCGGGCGGTCATTATAGGCGAGGAAGGCCGGGATATACAAGGTACCCTTGCCGCCTTCCTTGAAGGCCTTGAGGCCATCATCCCAACCGGGGATTACCGCGTGGCGGCCAATCACGAACTTCAGCGGGTCGTTGCCGGGACCGGTCATATTGGACTCGAAAACCTTTCCGGACGGGAGCAGCTTGCCGGTATAATGCACGTAGACATATTTGCCTGTGTCCACCTGCGGGCCGGTGCCGGGATCATTCACAACGACGTAGGCGCCCGCTTCGGTCTTCGTGGCATGGATGTTATTGTCTGCCAGGTATTTTTCCACGGCTTTTATCTCGCGGTCTTTCTCCTTTGCGGCTTCCAGGTCCTTGTCCGTCTTTGCCGCGTCGGGATCGGTGAAAATGTCGATGACCTTGAAGGTGATGACAAACTTGTCTTTCCGTTTGATGGACGGCGGCAACTGGCCACCCGACTTACGCTGGATGCTGTCGGCGGACATAACGGTCACCGCGCTGTCACCCTTGCGAAGCATGGTAAAGATCTCCGTGGGGCTGTAGACCGGCCTTGGGCTGTCTACAGGTATATAATAAGGGAAGCTGCCATAGGTTGAGGCCATGACGGAGTCACGGATCTTTTGCACGATATTGACCTTCATGAAGTCGCCTTTTTTAGCAAGCTGTCCCTTGCCATCCGAGATGATCTTATACTGCAGGCCGCTCTTGGTCTTTTTAAATTCTGAATTAGTACAGGACACCGCTGCCAGCAGCGCCAGACCAATCAGCAGATACGTCGAGATGGTTTTCATTCTGAAGAATTATTATTGTAGTTGTGATGAATTTTCCTTTAGGGCATCGACGAAGCGCTGGACGGTTAACTCCAGAGTCTCGGTGCTACGGCCGCCGGCCGCGTTGACATGGCCGCCGCCTTCGAAATACTTGCGTGCAAATACGTTCACGTCGAAGTCGCCTTTGCTGCGAAACGAGCATTTCACTTCCTCATCCCGGTCGATGATCAGGGCTGCCATGCGGATCCCCTGGATCGTGAGGGGATAGTTGACGAGCCCTTCGGTATCGCCAGTCTTGATCTCATACCGGACAAGGTCTTTCCAGGGGATGGCGATCAGGGCGGCGTTGTGTTCATAAAAGATCTCCATCCGGTTTTGCAGCACGAACCCGGTGAAACGAAGCCGGTTCTCCAGGAAATTATCGAACAGGTGGTCATGGATGATCGTGTGGTTAAGTCCCGTGTCTTTGAGCGCCGCCACCATTCGATGCACGGCGGCAGAGGCGCCGGGGAACCGGAACGATCCCGTGTCGCTCATCACCCCTGAATAGAGGCAGGCGGCGATGTCCAGATCGATTAGGCCCGCATGACCGGAATCCGTGATCAGGTCATAGACCATTTCGCTGGTCGAGCTTTTGTCGGTGTCGCTCACGCCATAGTCGAACCAATCGGCTTCGGGTTGTTGGTGGTGGTCGATAAGAATGCGGGTGGCATCGGTTTTCCGGAGCCGCGCGGCCATATTGCGGGTCCGGGCTAAGGTATTGAAATCCAGGCAGAATACCCATTCGGCCTTGTCCAGCACCGTATTGGCTTTCTCGGTGGTGAATTCGTAATCGATGACGCCTCCTGCTCCGGGCATCCATTTCAGCCATTCCGCCCAATTAGTGGGCGAGATCACGGTTGGCTCGTGACCAAGTTTGCGAAGAAAATGAAAAAGGCCCAGGGAAGATCCCATTGCGTCGGCGTCGGGTTTCTGGTGCATGATAATCACGACCCGGCAGGGGCGACTGAGCAAAGGATATATTTCTTCGATGGGCGCCATCATAAAGCGGGTGCAAAGTTGCAGAAATAAATCCCAAACGCCAAGTAAAAGTTGTTTGACGGGAATATCCTACATTTGCGGGCCAAAAGCGGGCTGCGCCCGGATGACACCATAAAATATGAGCAATAAAACCTTCACGATGATCAAGCCGGATGCGTTCTCCAAGGGCCATTCCGGAGCCATCATCGACATGATCCTGAAAAGCGGTTTTGCTATCAAAGCGATGAAATTGACCCGGCTTACTCCGGAGAAGGCAGGCGAATTCTATGCCGTACATAAAGCCCGACCTTTTTATGGCGAGCTCGTCGACTTCATGAGCAGCGGTCCTATCATCGCCGCGATCCTGGAGAAGCACAATGCCGTTGCCGACTTCCGCAAGCTGATCGGCGCGACAGATCCGGCGAAGGCCGATGCGGGGACGATCCGCAAGTTGTATGCGGCTTCCGTCGGGGAAAATGCGGTCCACGGCAGCGACAGCGATGAGAATGCAACGATTGAAGGAGATTTCTTCTTTAGCGGGTTGGAGAGAATCTAGTTTACAGTGACCGGCCTTTGTTGCCGAACACCGGTTCCACGGTGTAGCCTTCCTTTCGCAATAATTCGATGACCCCCTGGTTACCCGGGAGGTGACCCGCGCCGACCGCGATGAGGAGCGACTTGCCTGGCAGGAGCGTGTCGAGTATCCGGGCCCATTTCCGGTTACGGTCGTATAACAGCAGGTCCATGTACTCGTCCATGCCCGGGTCGTCCTTATCGCTTAGCGCCTGCAGGCCGTCTAGATCCTGTTGTACATAGAGGTCGGCGAGTTTGCGCATCATTTTCTTGTTGACGTCCGCGCTGTCGATATAATCTATGAGTTCCTTTGCTTGTTTGGCATAGGGGATGCTATCGAAAAGGCCTGCCTGGAAGGCGGCGGTCTCGAGTCCCCTGATCGGTTTCTTACTATCCTGTTGGCTGAGCGCCGACATTATCTTCGTCTCCATGCCGTCGGTTGTAGCGCAGCCGAACCCCTGCTCTTCGATGAGCCCGCTGATCAGCATGGGTTTGAAGCGTTCGAGCATACTGAAGGGCAGCGGCGATGGGTGGCTTGAAAAATAGGCTTTTACCCGCGCGTAATCGGCGGGTTTGAGGAGATCCGACAACGTTTTACCGTCATTCATCTTCATATATTGGAATGCGGTGACCATTCCCATGATGTCGCTCAGGTTTATCTCGAAGTAGACTTCGTCGACGGTATGGATCGCGTGTTGAAGGCTGTCGGTCAGTGTCGCATCGTCGGCGCAAAGGATGTGCATGGTGCCGAACAGGTATGACGGGCGGTTGATCCCTTTTCCGGAGATGCGCCAAAGCAGGGTGTGCGGCGTTTGCGCGAAAGTGAGGCTTGCGGTCAGCAGCGATGCGGTCAATAGTAATGTACGTTTCATAATGTAACAACGGCCTCCATGCCGTATAGCTGGTCTTTGAATTTGAGGGATGGGGAGGGCAGGAAGGGGCCGAGGCCCAGGTCCGGCCACTTTTTATCGACGGCGTTGATCGTCTCGTCGTCGGCAACGATAATATTGGGCCAGTCGCGCTGGAAGTTATCCAGGGCGGCGGTTTTGATGGTGCCGTCGAGACCAAGGCAGGCGAACCGCCTTGCGGGGTCGCTTATGCGCTGACGCTCCGTGAGGATATGATCGCGTTTTGGATCGAGGTTATTGCAAAAGCGCCAAAGAGCGACGGATAGATCGGTGGCGTCGACAGTGTGTTCGACATAGAGGATCAACTTTACGCTTTCGACCCCGGGCGTATCGGTGATTGCTTCGTGTAATTCGCGAATATGGTTGGGGCGGTCCTTTTTGACGGAGATGATCAGACAAGGGATATCTTTCTCCAACAGGTCGGTGTTGATGCCATGGATTTCGGCGTAATTATTTTGGAGTCGGATGGCAGCGGGTCTCCCCCATTCGAAGCGGTGGTCGATTTCTTCCTCGGTTTTTGCGGTCCCGTCGATGCACATTTTACCGCCAAAGCCCAGCTTGCTGCAGCTATGGTCCAGCACGTCCATTGGGCCCTGGGAGAAATACACATCGGTGGCGGGGTTGAAATTCCGGAAGACATACCGGGCGAGGCTTTCGTAGTTGCGGATATCGGCCGATTCGTCGGTGACGACGAGGATCTTATTGAACATCATCTGACCGGCGCCCCACATAGCGTTCATCACCTTCTGACCCTGGCCCGCGTATTCCTTGCGGATCTTTGCGATCACCAGGTTATGAAAAACTCCTTCGACCGGCATTTCCATGTCGATGATCTCGGGTACGAGGGTCATTTTGATGGGGGCCAGGAAGATCCGTTCCGTCGCCTTGCCCAGCCAGGCGTCTTCCTGGGGCGGGATGCCTACGATGGTAGCCGGGTAGACCGGATTCTTCCGGTGGGTGATGGCCGTGATATGGAATCGCGGGTACCAGTCCGGCAGCGAATAATAGCCGGTGTGGTCGCCGAAGGGGCCTTCCCAGATGAGGTCGTCGCCGGGGTCGACATAGCCTTCGATGATGAAATCGGCGTCTGCCGGGACTTCGATAGCAGGTTGGGTGAGGCATTTGACGAGCTCGACGCGTTTCTTTCTTAAAAACCCCGCGAGCATGTATTCGTCTACATTTTCGGGCAACGGGGCGGTGGCGCTGTAGGCGTAAACGGGGTCGCCGCCGAGGGCAACGGCAACGGGCATCCGTTGGCCGGTCTTTTTATACTCCGCGAAATGTCTTGCGCTGACCTTATGTTTATGCCAGTGCATCCCGGTGAGGGCCGGGCCGAAAACCTGCATCCGGTACATCCCTACGTTGCGCGTGCCGGTATGGAGGTCGCGGGTATGGATGATCGGGAGGGTGACGAAAGGGCCGCCGTCGCGTGGCCAACAGGTAATGACCGGGAGCTTTGTGATGTCGGGAGTGGCCATGACGATTTCCTGGCATTCGCCGCGGCCGGCTTTTACCGCCGGCATCCAGGAGGCAAACTGGCCAAGTTTCGGCAGCAACTTCAACTTATCGAGAAGCCCTTCTTTTGGTCCGGAGAGTAATTTGAACAGCGCTTCGATCTCTTTTGTGGTGTCGTCGAGGTCTTTTACCCCGAGGGCCATGCACATCCGCCGTTCGCTTCCATAGGCATTCATCAGGACGGGGAAAGCGGTGCCGGTATTCTCGAAGAGCAGGGCTTTGCCGCCATTCCCGCTTTTACTGATACGGTCTGTGACCTCGGCGATCTCGAGACGGGGGTCGACGAAGCGGCTGATCCGCACCAGTTCGCCGGCGGCTTCGAGTGCCCGGATGAATTCGCCTTGGTTCCTGTATGCCATGGGTGCAAAAGTAAAGGAAGAACAAGCGCGACCAGCAGGTGGTTCGAAGTATTAGTAGACTTTTTGAGGGCAGTCCAGGATATAGTGCTGGCGGCGATGTTCGATCATCTGATGGGTGTTGAAGGCGATTATCACGCGTATCCCGGAGAAATAGTACCAGTCTTTCTTTTTGGGATCGCCGCGGACGGTGCCGCCGGGCGGATAGGGTGCGCCGCCTTTGAGTTCGGCGCCGCGGTATGCCATCTGGACCGCTTCGGGGCCTTTGGCGGCGAGGAGTGTAGCCTGGTCGGCATAGCGGCCGCTCACGTCGTCAAGGTAGTCGGTGAAGAGCTTGCGTTCGCCTATTTCATATGCCAGGACCACCTGGTCGGAGATGCGGAATTTTATGCCGCCGCCGAAGGGGATAGCGATCTGGGTGGTAGCGTAGGGCTTACTGTTGGGATATTGCGGCAGCCCCTCCCCTTCCGTGCTCAGCGGGCGCAGATAGACTTTTCTTCCGGTGCTGTCATACGCATACGGGTTGAAATGATAGGCCGCGATGCCGCCGAAGACATAGGGGGTTATCTTATGGCTGCGAAGGTCGAGGAGGTTGTACTCCACGAGGAAGTTCAATTCCGAGAGGTCTGTCTGAAAGGAAAGGTTGCGGGCGCGGAGGTCGGCCTGCGGGCTATAAGCGTCAGAAGCGCCGACTTTGCCAAATGTAACGTTGGTAAGGAGCGAAAAATGGCGGGTCAGGTCGTACTGGAGGCCGAGGCCACCGGCGAGGTGGGCTTGGGCGGTGGTGTACGGGGATGACTGAAGGTCGCCAAAATAGTTGGCGAAGCCACCAAAGACGTTGACGTTCCATTGGGCCTGGGTAAATAGCGGAAATAATACCGCCGCTAAGAGGATTCTTTTCATTTTCCTATCTGTGGATTTGGTTGTCTAGCTTTAAAACGGTGGTTTACCACAGGGGAATGGATTATTACAGGAACAGGTTTTCGCAAGCAGATTGTTGGTAAAAAGGACTGTTGGAGTAGATATCTTTCGATAGAAGGGATGTATAAAGATAGTCAAATCTTGCAATTTTTAAGCCAACTTTTTGAGAACAGGGGGTGTATAAAAAAGATGAGGGGGTTTTCTAGGGGATTTGGGGCCATTGATGTATTTTTGCGGCCCCTGAAAAGGGGGATTTTCCCGGAAAAGGGGTTGCCCCAGAGGGAAGTTCGGGACGTAGCGCAGCCCGGTAGCGCACTTGCATGGGGTGCAAGGGGTCGCTGGTTCGAATCCAGTCGTCCCGACAATATTAAGAGTCATCAAGAACAAAGAGCTCGTTAATCGATTGGTTTTCGGGCTTTTTTCTTTTTTTCCGGGCCAATTCAATCTGTCTGAATCCATCTGGTTTGCGAATGATTAGGTGAGTGATTGGGTGAGTTACCTTTATCGCTTACGCGACTCGTGAATAATGCACCGATTTACGCGGCTTGTTTTATTCACCCCGCAAGATCGTCTTCAATCGAATACAGACCGACAATGGAAGTTACCCGTAGAAGCCGAAGCGAGGGTTTCATTCTATATGGCGGGAAGTCCCCACTTAGATATCCCAAGTCTGCAAGGCTTTAGAGAAATGCTCCTTTTACAGCATTACGGATGTCCAACACCCTATTTGGATATAACGCATCAAACACACATTGCTCTTTGGTTTGCCTTGCATAAACTAACTTCAGTATCAGAAGGTAAGATTAAGGCCGAGCGTATAAGGTCTATTGAAGGTTCGCCCGAAGAATGGCCAACAATATATATCTTCTTATTAGATCCATCCCTCCATCCGGTAATCGACACATCCACCATTTTGGCCGACTCTCCATTTTCCCGTCCAAAGCTACAGAAATGCGGATTACTCGGCGGAGCCGGGAGTCTTGCCCGAAATTATGCTGCGCGATATATCGCCATAAAACTTCGTTTAGGGCATGGCTTTTTAGCGATGGAACTTCCGGAAACTCATAAGCTCTTTCCAAAACCATCCGAAGACAAAGGATTAGAGGAGCTTTTGAGACTGGAGGGAAGATACGACAATGACAAACTCTTCAGAGTGTATGATGTAATTGAATAAAGGTCTAAAGTGAGCATGTTCAGCGGACTAAGTGAATTTTTTGTAAATTTGGTTGATGGATACTGTCAAGGATACTCCGCTATTGCCAAAATACGTCTTCTGGGATGTGAACCCTGAAAACCTCGATTTTACTAAGGACAAGAAATTTATTATTTCAAGAATGTTTGAACGGGGCAACCTAGATGATGTTCTTTCTTTGGTAACGTACTATGGGAAAAACGAAGCCGGAGACACATTGAAGTCCAACAAATATTTAAGTAGACCAGGTCTTTTCCTGGCTCATTCGCTTCTTGGGCTTCCCTTACGAGATTTTAATGCTTATGTTACACTTAAACACGATTGACCCTCCTCTGTATAAAGTCTTGCTGGATTTTTGTCACTTCCCTGCAATGTCAGGTTTTTCACTTGTTGGGGGCACGGCACTTTCTCTTCAGGTTGGGCATCGAAAGTCGGATGATCTCGATTTTTTTACGGATCGATCTTTTGACTTAAGAGAACTAAAGCACGAAATTGGAACGAAAAGAATCAGGGGAAAGGTGGCCACCCAAACAGTTAGTAATTATGGGACTATTTAATAAATTGTTCGGAAAAAAGGATACTGAAAACAAATCAAAAATTCCAGACGACCCTTCTTCTTACAAAGCAGATTGGGATTTTTATTTTAGTAATGTGGACGACGTCATCGGCTCATTCTATGTTGACTTAGGGCTTTCCAAAATTGCGCCAGTCAAGGGAAAGTCAAACCTCGTTTGGGTTTCGTTAAAAATGAATAATCCAAGGGGTGACGGATTATCCTCCGCTGAAGAATTTCAAACTCTATCTGCTATTGAAGATAGGCTTCAATTGATTATTTTAAAGAGTCATAGTGCTATATATGCAGGACGTCTAACAAGCAATAACAAAAGGGATTTCTATTTTTACCTCGGAGACCCCACTCATTATGACGAGACAATTTCAGAAGCTTTGACTGCATTCCCTTCTTACACCTATGATTTTGGCATTAAAGAAGATGTCGCGTGGAGTTCATACACAGAATTTCTATTCCCAGATCCAAGGCAGTTTCAAAGTATACAAAACCGAAGAGTTGTTGACAATCTTGAAAGAAATGGCGACACGTTGACAAAAGAAAGACCCGTTGATCATTGGATATATTTTAAAACCGATAGCGATAGGGCTGACTTCTTAAAAAAAATTGAGCCTCTAAAATTCGACCTTGTTAGCAGCAATGAAAAGGCATCTTTCGGTGACTTTCCATACAAACTTCACATTTCCCGAATTGATAATGTTGACCTCGACAGCGTAAATGATTATGTTTTAGGCTTATGGGAATTTGCAAACGAATGTCATGGCGACTATGATGGATGGGAAACGTCTGTTGAAAAGTAAGCCTACTTCTACTGGTTTCTATAAAGTGAAGATGGAAAAAAAGGCGAGAGGGCTGCGAGAAGGTATACTGTCAACTTACACTTGAAAACGGGACGCAGTGCGTCCCGAATTGCAAAGTGCCTCGATACCTGCCCCTACCACACTCTCCGGCCTCGTATATCCAATTCTCGAATCCACGTCGCGCCAATCAGTCTACTTTCTTCTCACCAGCAATGACTATTTAGTTACCTTTATACTGAATCGAACCCGAACGCAAGTCCTGATCCGATCCGCCAGTTCTTTATCGTCAATCGGTGCCGTGAGTTAGGTGAGTGGCAAATTCCGATGACTTCAACAAATTGAAAGACAATACTATTCGAACTAACGGTGCGTTCAGTCGTCCGGACCATTAGCAGATTCAAAGCGGACAAAGAGCTCGTTAATCGATTGGTTATCGGGCTCTCTTCTTTTTTTCCGGGCCAAATTAATCTGTCTGAAATCATCTGGCTTGCGAGTGAGTGGGTGAGTGACCTTTATCGCTTGCGCGACTCGTGAATAAAGCACCGATTTACGCCGCCGGCGTCTTTCGAAGCTCAAACATTCCCGAAATCCGTGGACTTTCCATTAAGAAAGAATCGCTAATTTATAGCTGCGGCCCTTGGCGTGCGGCTACAACTTAAGTACAGATGGGGGCAAAAATGAGTGAACTGGATTTGGCAATCTATAATAAAATAGATGCAATCCTCTATTTTGATTGGAATCCAATTGGCATAGACGACTTGCCAAGAAGTGAATATTACAGTTATATTCCCAAGATTTTCAATTTGAAGAAAGAGGGCTCGAACGGCGAAATAATAGCGCAAGCCCTTTGCGAGTTAGAATATCACATTTTGGGGAAGCCGGGGGATATTGAAAAATGCAGGGAAATTGCACAGAGAATAGAAAAATTTTAATGACGTTAACATTTCTAAAATTTACCGACTAATCCTGGTATATTCATACTGAACACCGAGCCATTCCGGCTGGTCCGTTAGCCTCCAATATTGCTTTACCAGGTCGTGGTCCTTATCGATCCGTCAATTTCCAGCTCTGGTAGCGTACGTTTCGAGTATCGCCGCTTTCCAAACGTCGGGATCGCTTCCCTTTGTCAGCATAGTATCCGCCCCCGCCTGTAGAATACAGCGTTCCTTGTCGCTATCATAAAACTGGGTAAGCGCGATTATTTTTATGCTGGGATAGTCGCGCTGCAATCGGCGGGTGGTCTCATAACCGTCCAGGAACGGCATATCGATGTCCACCACGGAAATATCGGGAAGCGAATCGTGATGGGACAAAAGACTGAGCAGGTCAAGGCCGTCCGCCGCTTCCAGTATCACCCGGAAACCGATCTGGGAAAGGACAGTGACGGCAGCTTGCCGGAAGAGCGCATGGTCATCCGCTATGGCGACTGTAGGGTATGGGACATTCATATTGTGGTCACAAACGTCCAATATGGCAACTTTAGGCGGAATGGGAAAATTTAAAATCAATAAGTAGGTACAAGTACTGATCGCTCTTTACTCCATCGCCGTAATTTTTCAAGGAATCGGGGTGATTGCCCAAGCCACCGATCGGGTCCCGGCTTTTTAGATGGTTAAAATGGGGTGAAAATGATGTAATGCTTTCAGCGCATGATGTAGTAGAAACGGCGGTCCAAATGCCGAACTTGCTCCAATGAAAAAAGCACTTATATCTACGGATTTCTTTCCGGTCGCGCCTAAAGCGAAAAACCTCGGTATCTGGATGGATCACGCGCACGCCCATTTGATGCAATTCGCCAGCGATGATCCCGTCACTACAGACATTATCTCTAATCCCTTCACTCATCGGAATAAGGCGAGCAGCTTAGGCAAAAGTGAGGAAGGGATGCATCAAAAAGAGCAGCAGGAGCAAACTGAATATTACCAAAAATTGGGAGTTATTATACGCAACTTTCAGGATGTAGTGCTGTTTGGCCCGACTAACGCGAAAATGGAACTGTTGAACATTTTGCGGGCCGACCATCATTTCGAACATGTCAGACTCGAGACAAGGGAGTCGGATAAAATGACCCAAAACCAGCAGCAGGCCTTTGTCAGGAACTATTTTTTGGCACGTTAATGCAGCCGGGCCCGGGTCCCATTAAGAAGGTTTAGATCAGCACATATTGACTGGGAGCAATGCATTCGATCCAATAGTCCATTATCTTCTTTATGGTATTCTCCAACTCACGGAACGAGTTCGGCTTCACGAAAAACCCCTGGACAGACAACCCATAGGCCTTCTCCACCTCCTTCCTATTGCTGGTTGTTGTGAAAAACAGATAAGGTATACACTTCATTTGTAACAGCTCATTGGTATATATCTTATTCCGCAGTTCAAAACCATTTACAGCAGGCATATTTATATCCGAGAGAATTAAAAAAGGATGAACATCCGTCTGGTTGAGGAATTCAAGTGTGACATCCCCATCTTTAAAAAACATTACCTTGTTCGGATATCCTAGTTTTTCAAAAATTTCGCCAAGAATTTCCCGGTCGTCACGGTCATCCTCGATGATAATTACTGGGCCATTTTTATTCATTCAAAATTGAATTAATGATCTGGAGCAGGGAAATTAGGTGCTGACTGCAAAAGAAAGCAAAAAAAGCCCCGGCTGGCCGGGGCTACCAAGTCACTTTACGCAACTATCAATATCCATTTTTATTATAGCTATTGCCGTTGTTGAAATTACGCCCGTTATCCGTACGAGCCGGTCTTTCCTCTTTAGGTCTTGCCTCATTAACCTTGATGGTCCTGTTTTCTACAGTCGCACCATCCAGTTCGGCAATCGCCTTCTTTGAAGCAGCTTCATCAGGCATTTCAATAAAACCAAATCCCCGGGACTGATTTGTTATTCTGTCCATGATGACTTTGGCTGACGTTACCTCGCCATAAGGAGCAAAAAATTCTTTTAAGTCTTCATCCTGTACGTTGAAGCTCAAATTAGAAACATAAATGTTCATACTTAACAATTAAAAAAATAAAAAGATATGAGAAAAGCAAACGATGTAAGGGAAAAGAAATCCTGATTGTGAGGCGGGATAAATTAACAGATACAAATGCAGAACTCAAATTAACAACACAAAGATACAGGTATTTACCGAAGCAACGAATTAAACTTTCACTCAAAAAGGCTGCTTTCGCTATTCGTCTGTTGCTGGCTTCGGATCATCCTTTTCGCCGATCTTATGTAATTCTTGCTCCAACTCATCTCTGATCGCATGTTCTTCATGTTTTTCGTCTATGGAATGCGACTCAGTCAATGTATCTTGCCCCTTAGCAAATTTGCTGAGTTTCGAATAATACTTCTGCAATATTCTGAGTTCCTCCTCCGACATCCCTTCGACATCGACAAGACGGTTGCTCGCGTGTTCGTGGGCCGCGACAAGCTCGTTTAGTTTCAGCTGGATGGCAAGGGAATCTTTAAATTGAGCCTTTTGAAGAAGAAAGAGCATAAGAACCGTAATGACGCTTGATACAGTCCCGATCAGCGATTCCCATCGCTGGGAAAAATGCGCGAAGAAGCCATCTATCGTCCAGAGAATAACGACGATAAAACAGAGCAGAAGGGCCATATTCGAACTTGTTAGCCGGATAACGAGTGAGCTGATGGCTTCCATTTTCCGCGACATCCTTGAATTGAAGTTCATTTTTGTAAAATTTAGGTCAAGGCAAAATTAACCCCGCGAATCAAATTACGCCTCATTTTCCGAATGGTGAATGGATATAGGGTCAACGTTAAGCTACCGCTCAGCAGTTATGAAGGACAAAAAGTGTGAAACTTGTAATCAAATAGAAGCATTGTGTAATAGTGGTGGGCAAGGATAACCCCACCTTTACCCAGGCTAAAATCTATTAACATGAACACTCTGACTGCCTCAATCCACGACATTATCCCATTTGATTGTCAGCCTTCCCTCCATTTCCCTTCCAATAACGCGGTCCC
>Ga0206895_1017_pt1 | contig 46455 bp, 49 predicted proteins | sample Alteio_BWOrgHeat_51_FD_152967 | JGI IMG/M metagenome (GOLD analysis project Ga0206895, IMG submission 152967) | Enriched cells from forest soil in Barre Woods Harvard Forest LTER site, Petersham, Massachusetts, United States -... | ecosystem: Environmental > Terrestrial > Soil > Temperate forest >...
TCCTCATCGCAGATGACCCACACTACCCGCCCCTGCTGCGCGATATTCATGATCCGCCAGCGGGATTATATTGCCTCGGTGAATATTCGGGAGAGGACCGGGCGGTGTCCGTCATCGGCAGCCGACGCGCGACGCTTTATGGAATTGCCGTGGCCAAACGCGTTTCGAGCGACTTGGCCCGATTGGGCTTTTGGGTGGTGAGCGGTGGCGCGAGAGGAATTGACCTCGCGGCGCATGAAGGCGCATTGGAATGTGGCGGGAAAACGGCCGTCATTCTCGGCTGTGGCGTGGATATTGTTTACCCGCCCGAGCATCTCGACCTTTTCCGCCGCATTGCCGGCCAAGGTGTGGTGCTGAGTGAATTTCCCCTTGGGCGCGGTGCGGACAAGCAAACTTTTCCCATGCGCAACCGGCTCATCGCGGGACTGAGCCGCGCGACCATCGTCGTCGAATCCGATGTGAACGGCGGCAGCATGATTACGGCACGGCAGGCGGTGGACCATGGGCGCGAAGTTTTTGCCGTGCCGGGGCGCATTGACCAGGTTTCCAGCCGCGGTTGCCACAAACTCATTCGCGAAGGCGAGGCAAAGCTGCTCACCGGCATTGAGGATATTTTGGAGGAATGGAAATTCACCGGACAGCTCGACATCAAAATGGATCAAGCCGTGCCGATGGCGCCACCCGCGACAGCCGAAGCCTTGGCGGGTTTGGGAGAAGATGCGCAACGAGTCTTTGCCCTGCTGACGGGCGGCAAACCGGCGTTTCCGGATGAGTTAGCTACGCAAACGGAATTACCCAGCGCCAGGATATCCGCGTCTCTCTTGCTGCTCGAACTCAAGCGACTCGTCGTCAAACGCGCGGATGGGAAATTCGAAGCGCGGTAAATGGCTCAACCCGGCGGCCAGCGCAGCGAACGACCGCCCAGCAAGTGAACATGGAGATGTGGGACACTCTCGCCGCCATCAGCGCCGTTGTTGATGACTAGGCGGTAACCCTTCTCCAGCTTCAAATCACGGGCGACGCGCGCGGCGGTCAGCAGCAAATGACCCAAAAGGGACTGGTCCACCGGGTTCGCTTCAGCCAGCCGCACAATGGGTTTTTTGGGAACGACGAGAATATGCGTCGGCGCCTGCGGGTTGATGTCGCGAAAGGCGTAGCAAATCTCATCTTCGTAAACGGAGGTGCTGGGAATCTCGCGCTCGATGATGCGCTGGAAAATGGTTTTTTCAGCCATAAAGGGAACGTAACACAGGATTGGAAAAAGGCGAAGGACGATTTTTAGAGGAAAAGGAGATGCAGTCTGGTGTCCTCGCTGGCTTGGGCCGCAGCGGATTCCTGGATGTAAGCGATGGCATCCTGATAACGCCCGCGCGCGCGGATGGTCCAGCGGCGACCCGGCGGGCAGGCGAGGCGGCGTAAGCCGGTGGTAAGCAAAATGCCCTCGTCATAACCCGTTAGCCGCTTGAGCGAACTGAGGACGTTTTGGCGGATCCAGAGCGGCTCCCAAGGCTGGTCGCGCAAATCGAGGTGCGCGAGGCCAGGCTTCTGGCCATTGTGGCGCAAGAGGCCGAGCAGGATCTCGGCGGACTGACCCAACGTCGCGGCGTCGGGGCCGCCGGGCACAGCGTTCTCGAGCGTGAAATCAATCGCCGCCTGCACCTGGCGCTCCACCTCGGCATCCGCGCCGACGGCTACGCTCAGCAAATTGTGCAGCGCGTTGAGCGGCGGAAGCTTTTCGGGAAGAGTCGGCATTGCGTGGATAACATCCACGAATTGACATGAATCGGCCTCAAGGGGAAGGGAAAGTTATTCACCGGCTCAGTGCGCATTCATTTTCAAGGTGGTAAGCGTGATGTTCATCGCCAGGTAAGCAACCAGAACAAACCAAAGCATCATGGAACAAGAGGCCACCAGCCAGCCCCACCAGCGATGCCGGGAGTCTTTATGGCAAATCGCCCAAATATGCCAACCAGCCAAACCGAAAAAAGTCGGCACTCCCACCCAGGCAATTTGCTGAATAAATTGCGCGAATTCCAAAAAAGATTTCGTGGTTAAAAAAGTAGCGGAATTGCCACCCATGGCGACAAATGCTGCGGCGATGCGCGGTAGAAGGAAAAAGAACCCGATCGCATTCACTGCCTGAACAAAAACTGCCAAAATAACTCCCGCAATCAGCGTACTCCGCGGTAGCTTTTGTACCGCAGCTGTCGGCAGAATTATTGCGGTGCTCACGTTCATTATGCAATTTCAGTAATTACCCAAATGCGTTGCAAGCAGCCAAACCTGTAAACCAAATAGCAAAGCCATGACGACAATGGTTATCCACGCTGCCCGACGCTGTCCCTGCTTAATATGCCAAAAAGCCGAAACTTGAATAGCAAAGACGGCCAAAAACAAAGGAAGTGTTAAAACGGCATATTCGCGAAACAAATGGGTCCATTTTATGAAAATACCAATGGAAATATCTTTGGGCTCAATGAAAGCCGCGCTATGTGGCCCTAACCTCCATAGAAAGTCCCCGTTTCGCCACCAAAATAAAAGTGTAAGACTGTAAATAATAACTGCCAGCCCTGAGCCCGAGGCAGCCAATAGCCGCCACTTACACTTTTGCCAGTTTGTCGGCCTGCCTGAAGTATCTGCGACGGCCATCTTGCCCCTTAAAACCATGCCGCCCTGAATTAGTCGCATCTATTTTGAGCAATACTGGCCCCCCGTGTCCTACCCCGTCGTCGTCTTCAGCGATTTGATTTCCTCGGCCAGCGCGCTGATGTCCTTAAAATCCTTGTAGACGCAGGCAAAGCGCACGTAGGCGATTTGGTCAATTTGCTTGAGGCGGGCCATGATATGCTCGCCGATGGCGCGGCTGGGCACTTCGACGTCATATTCTTTTTCCAACGCGTCCGTCACTTCGGTGACGAGCAGTTCCAGCCGCTCGGCTTCGATGGGGCGTTTTTCCGTCGCCTTACGCAGGCTGCTCAAAATTTTCGCGTGGTCGAACTCCTCGCGGCGGCCGTCCTTCTTAATTACCAGAAAGCCTTCGCGGATGGATTCCTCCAGCGTCGTAAAGCGATGCCCGCAGGCGAGGCACTGGCGGCGGCGGCGGATGGTACGGTTTTCCCGCCCGGTGCGGGTGTCGAGCACCTTCGAGTCCTCGTGGTTACATTTCGGGCAATTCATCAGTTATAATTTAGACCTCTAAAGCTCCAAAAAGTTTTTCAGAATCTGGATGCCCCCGGCGGTTGCAAAAGACTCGGGGTGGAACTGGACGCCGTAAATCGGCAGCGTCTTATGGCGCAGGCCCATGATCTCCCCCTCGGCGGTGTCGGCGGTGATTTCCAGGCAATCCGGCAACGTGGACCGTTCGACGAGCAAGGAATGATAGCGCGTGGCGGGAAAGGGGTTGGGCATGCCTTTGAAGACATCCGTACCTTTATGGCGGATGGGGGACGTCTTGCCGTGCATCAAGCGACCGGCGCGGACCACATTCCCGCCGAAATACTGGCCCACTGCCTGGTGCCCGAGGCAAACGCCGAAGATGGGTTTCTTGCCCGCGAAGGCCCCGATGATGTCGAGGGAGACGCCGGCTTCGCTGGGCGAACAAGGGCCGGGAGAAAGCAAAACTCTGTCGGGATTCAGCGCCAGCGCCTCGGCAACCGTAATGGCGTTATTTCTGAACACGCGCTGCTCCACCCCGAGCTGCCCGTAGTACTGGACGAGGTTGTAAGTGAAGGAATCGAAGTTGTCTATGACCAGCAGCATGCGCCAAAGCGTTTGTTCAAAGGCAAAGCATCGCAGGCGGCGGTCGCGGGGTCAAGGGCGGAGGGGCAACCCAGGGATTCGAGAAAAAACACCCCCGGCGGCCCGTTGTTTCGCGCTTCCCAAGCGCTTTGATAATCATTAGCTTGTCCCTCCTGCCATGACGGAAATTCTCCAGGTGGAACTCGCGGAACGGAGCTACCCGGTTTATATCGGGACGGAGCTCTGGGATATCTATGGCGAAGTTTCCAACCGGCTGCGCAAGGATGGCCGGCGTGTGGCGGTCATTGCCGACTCCACGGTCGCGAAGAAGCATCCGCATTTGCTGAAGTATCTGCTGACGATGGGCGAAAAGCCGTTGCTGGTTCCAGGCGGCGAGAAGTCGAAGTCGGTAAATGCCCTCACCAAGGTTTACAACTGGCTGGCGGAGCAGAGCGTGGATCGGCATGGCGCGGTATTTGCCGTGGGCGGTGGCGTCATTGGCGATTTGGCCGGATTCGCCGCAGCCAGTTATCTGCGTGGGCTGGATTTTTACCAGGTGCCTACTTCGCTGCTCGCGATGGTGGACAGCTCTGTGGGCGGGAAAACGGGCATCAATTTGAAGGCGGGTAAAAATCTCGTTGGCGCCTTCTGGCAGCCACGCGGGGTGTTTGTGGACACGAAATTTTTGCAGACGCTCGATGAACGTGAATTTGCCTGTGGCATGGCCGAGATCATCAAGTATGGCCTGCTCGCCGATGCCGACCTTTTCCAGCAAATCGAGCGTACGCCGGTCTGGCGCTGGGACCATCCCGGCCTGCCGGCATTGATCTACGATTGCTGCGCCATCAAGGCCAACATCGTTGCCAACGATGAGCGCGAAACCAAAGCAAGCGGCGGCCGCGCGTTGCTTAACCTTGGCCACACCTTTGGCCATGCCGTGGAAAATGTCACCGGCTACAAGGAATACCGCCATGGTGAAGCTGTGGGTCTGGGCCTGGTGCTCGCGGCGCGGTTATCCCAAAAGCTCGGCTGGCTACCTTCGACAGCCGTCACGCGCATTGAGCGCGTTGTGCAGTCGGCCCAACTGCCGGTGCGTCTGCGCAAAAAGATTTCCGCCGAAAAACTGCTCGAAGCCATGAAGCTCGATAAAAAAGCGCGCAACGGCAAGCTGCGCTTCATCGCGCTGCGGCGCATCGGTCAGGCGGAGACGGTGGACGACGTGCCGGAAAAACTCGTCCGCGAACTTTGGCGCAAGGCGGGCGCGAGCTAAGGCGCTCGACAAAACAATTCCCATGGCCGGCTTCGACGAAAATCTGGTGCGCGAGTATTTCGAGCTGAACGGCTTTCTCGTCCGGCAGCTCCACAAATATCAGGTGCACTCGCGCCGCAAGCGCGACGAGGAGGAGATTGACCTGCTGGTGCAAAACCCCGGTTGGAAACCTTCGGAACGGAAACCTGGCTTTCAATTATTTGCGAACGACCTGCCACTCATCCGCCGCGCCATTGTGGCCGTCATGGGCTGGCATACGTCGCGCCTGACGCCCTCGATGCTGAAGAGTGGTTCAAAAATCCACGACTTTTTGCGCAAAGAGGTTATTGACGCGGCGAATGATTTTTTCAGTGGCTACGAGGACCTGCCGGATGGCGACACCAATAAGGAAGGCCTCATGCGCGTGCTCGTGTTGCCCAGTTTGCCGGCCAACGACCCGCTGCGCAGTGAGAGCATCAAACAGTTGCAGGACCACGGCGTGGACGCCATCTTGACCTTTCCCTCAATTCTCGAAAATCTTATCCACAAAGTGGAAGCCAACCTGAGCTACCAAAAGTCCGACGTGCTGCAGATGATTCGTCTGCTGAAAATCTACGACATGGTCAAATCACCCCAAGGCGAATTGTTCGATGTCGAACGCTACGGACGAGGAAAACGCTAACATGATTCACCCCACCGCCATTATTGATCCCACAGCCAAACTTGGCGCGAATGTTGCCATTGGGCCCTATGCTATTATTGAAGCTGATGTCGAAATCGGCGACGGATGCGTGCTGCAAGCGCACGCGGTTTTGCGGCGCGGCACGGTGTTGGGGAAAAAAGTGCAGGTGGACAGTTTCGCGGTTGTGGCGGGAGATCCGCAGGATTTTAAATTCGACCCCGCAACGCCGACTGGCGTGCGCATTGGCGATGGCGCGATGTTGCGTGAAGGCGTGACGGTGCACCGCTCGACCAAGCCCGGCGGCTTTACCACGGTTGGCACGGGTTCGTTGCTGATGGGCCATTGCCATATCGGACACGATTGCCAGGTGGGCAACAACGTGGCGATTGGCAATAGCGTGCTGCTCGCGGGCCATGTGGTGATGTTCGACAACGTTTTTGTCAGCGGTGGAGCGGGCTTTCACCAATTTGTGCGCGTGGGCGAAGGCGTGATGGTCGGCGGCGGCGCGCGCATCGCGATGGACATCCCGCACTACACCCTCGTCGTCGAACGCGGCGAATTGTACGGCCTCAACCTCGTCGGCTTGAAGCGCCGCGGCTTTGACGCGGCCACGCTCTCGGAATTGCGGGCGTTGTATAAGGCCGTGTACCAAGGCGGCTCGTTGATCAAGCGGGCGGAGGAAGCAGCGCCGTTGGCCAAGACCGAAGCGGGCAAAAAATTTCTGTCTTTCTTCGTAGCCAGCAAGCGCGGCATCCACCGGCCGCCGCAGAATGTCAATATTGATGGAGCCGCAGAAAGCTAACGCCGTGTCCTCCGTGGATAAAACTTTGCCTTTGGCGCTGACGTGCGGTGACCCGGCGGGCGTCGGCCCGGAGATCATTGCGGCGTGGCTAAAGGCTAATCCCGCGGAAGCGGCACACGTTGTTCCGATTGGGCCGAAAAAGTGGATTGAATCTCTGGGTATTGCGGGCGAAAACGTCGGCCCGGAAAATTTTGTGGCTACGCCGGGACAACCTTCGGTTGACGGAGCAAAAGTGGCGTTGGCGGCGCTGGAAGCGGCGGCGGCGGGATGCAAAGCGGGCAAATATTTGGCGGCGGTCACTGGGCCGGTGTCGAAAAGTTGGATGCAAAAGGCGGGCTTCACTTTCCCCGGGCAGACAGAATTTTTTGCGGCGCGCTGGGGCGGCGAGCCGACGATGGCGTTTGCCGGGGGGAAATTAAGAGTCGTGCTGGCGACTTGGCATATTCCGCTGATGGAGGTCGCGAAAGCACTGAATGAAAAAACTTTGGGCCGGGCCGTTCGGCAGGCCAATCGCCTCGCGCGAGCCTTGGGCGCCAAAGAACCGCGCATCGGCGTCTGCGGGCTCAACCCCCACGCCGGCGAAGAAGGAATTTTGGGCACGGATGAACGCGATCGCCTCAATCCCTGGCTCGATTTATTGCGCAAAGATTTCCCCGGGCTTTCACGCTGCGAACCCGGCGACACCGTTTTCTGGCGGCAACTGCGCGGGGAGTTTGATGTCGCCATCGCGCTTTATCACGACCAAGGTCTCGCGCCATTGAAGACGGTGGATTTTGACGAATCGGTCAATATCACGCTCGGCCTGCCGTGGATTCGCACCAGCCCCGACCACGGCACCGCCTTCAGTATCGCGGGCCAGGGAAAAGCCAGTTGGAAGAGTTTTGCCAATGCCGTGGCGCTGGCGCGGAATTTGTCGGAAAAGTGACTCTAAAATTGCCTGTATACTTTCGTCATGGAATTTTTCGTCACCATTCTGCTCTTGGAGATGATCCCCATTTTGGCAATTGGGCTTTTTCTTACGTGGGCCATAAAAAAACGAAAGCGATTTCTAGCGATAGTGGCCGGAGTTTTACTCCTAATCGTGCTGGCACCTTTCGCTGTCACCCTTGATGTGGTTATTTCCATGCCCATTGCGCGACGAAACACCCAAGCCATGTTGGATAAAATGAAAAATCAGCACATTGTTGGCCAAAGCGCATCTGATTTGATTAATCAATATGGCCAACCCAATTGGACGGAAGGATCAGCACCCGTCACCACATGGTTCTACTCCCCCTGCCCTTGGTATATGATTCAATTCGATTTTGTGTTCGTAAATATTGAGCAAGGGAAAGTTGTTTTGATTGGAACTGACTACTCCATAGCTCAACCCCCTGCGAGTTGACAAACCTGCCTCGCTAAACGATAATTGCCGGTTGTAAGCATGTCCGACACCACCATCACACTACCCGAAGGCGTCCGCCTGGGGAATGAGAACCTCGTCCAGCTCACGCCGGCGGCGGGGGAAAAGGCGCGCGCGCTGATTGCCCGCGACCAACCGGGCGAGTTCCTCCGCGTAGCGATTGCGGGCGGCGGTTGCAACGGGCTGAGCTATAAGATGCGCTTCACCAACGAGACGAAGCGCGGCGACATCCTGGTAAGCAGTGCGGGCGCCCAGGTGCTGGTGGACAGCAAGAGCGCACTCTACCTCAAGGGCACGGTGCTGGATTACTCGAACAATATGATTGGCGGCGGGTTCAAGTTCACCAACCCCAACGCCAAGGCCAGTTGCTCCTGCGGCGAGAGTTTTAATTTATAACGAAGCGTTGGCCTGAAGTTTTCGTATTGCGAAAAGTCCGGCGGCGCGGCATTCTCCAAGCGTGAGCACGACTCATCCGCCAACAACTGACCCCCTCGCCGACGCCGCGAATCTGGGGCTGGCGGGCACCCCACCCCTCGGCGAAGGTTTTGTGGCGCAGATGCGCGAGTTGATTATGGAGCGCACGCAAGGGCGGCCGTCCTGGGATGAATATTTTATGGCGATGGCGCTGTTGATTTCGTCGCGTTCCTCTTGCGAGCGATTGCATGTCGGCTGCGTCTTGGTTTCCGCCGGCGAGCACAAGAACCGTGTAGTGGCGGCAGGCTACAATGGCTTCCTGCCCGGCGCGCCGCATACTTCGAGAGTGCGCGATGGGCACGAGCAAGCGACCGTCCATGCCGAGCAAAACGCCATCACGGATGCGGCCCGGCGCGGCGTGAGCGTCAACGGCGCGACGGCGTACATTACCCACTTCCCCTGCGTCAACTGCACCAAGATGCTCGCGGCCACGGGCGTGCGCGCCATCAAGTACCACCTCGACTACCGCAACGACCCGCTGGTGCGGGATTTATTGCGTGAATCGCGGATTGAACTCCTGCAACTGTAACCCAACTCCCGGTGTCTAATCCACGTAACCCCCTGAGCATGAGCACGCGACTCGCCGCCGACCGTTCGCTGACCATGGCGGGAACACTGCTTATCGCGCACCCAGAGTTATTGGACGGCAATTTTCACCGCACGGTGGTTCTGGTTTCTGCGCATACGAAGGAAGACGGCGCGCTGGGCGTTGTCCTCAACCGGCCGCTAGAAAAAACTTTGGGTGAAGTGCACGGGGAATTTGCCTATGGCCCCTTGGCCGAAGTAAAACTTTACGCGGGTGGCCCGGTGGCCACGGAGCAGATGCTCCTTTCCGCCTGGCAATGGAATAGCGAGACCGGGGTCTTTCGCCTCCATTTTGGCATTAGCGCAGAAAAGGCGGCGGAGTTAATTGAGTCCGAACCGGGCACGGAAGTCCGGGCCTTTCTCGGTTATGCGGGCTGGACGGGTGGGCAGCTCGAAGGCGAGTTGGCCCATAAATCGTGGGTAGTCGCGCCGATAGATAATGCGGATTTCCAGCAGGAAAATGGCGTAACACTTTGGAAGGCACTCTTGGCGCGGGTGAAGCCGGACCTGCTCCTGGGCGGCGAAGGCCCGGAAGACCCATCGGTGAATTGAATTAAAGCAGCGGGGCTAGTTTTTTTGTCGGATTAACGCCGCACCCGGCGATAGTTAAGGTAAATGACGGATGATTTGCATCTTTTGCGGGACTACGCCCAACGCGGCTCCCAAACGGCTTTTTCCACTTTGGTGGGCCGCTACGTGAACCTGGTCTATACGGCGGCCCGGCGCCAAGTGCGGTCGCCGCAATTGGCCGAAGAGGTGGCGCAATCCGTCTTTCTGGATTTGGCCAAACAGGCGGGAAAACTGGCCCCCGATACCCATTTGGCCAGCTGGCTTTATACCGTAACCCGCCGGACCGCCATTGACTTCATCCGGCGCGAGTCCCGTCGCCAGGTCCGTGAACAAACCGCCTCGGAAATCGCCGCCATGAACGAATCATCCCCCGCCACCTGGTTGTTGCTGGAACCGTTGTTGGACGAAGCGATGGATACCCTCGATGAACTGGATCGCCGCGCCATCTTGCTGCGCTACTTCGAACAGCGGAGCTTGCGCGAAGTCGGTGCGGCGTTGGATTCTACCGATGACGCGGCCCAAAAACGCGTCAGCCGCGCGGTGGAGCAATTGCGCGAATTTTTTACCAAGCGCGGTGCGGTAGTCAGCGCCGCCACCCTGGCGGCCAACTTGACCGCCCATGGCGTGGAGACTGCACCGGCGGGCCTGGCACTTTCCATTACCACCAACACTTTGGCCGTTGGCTCCGCAGCGATACTTACCAACTCAACCGCCACGGTTTTAACCATGACCATTCTCCAAAAATCCCTCCTTGCTCTGAGCATTATCGTCGTGGCCGGCACCGGCCTTTACGAAGCCCGCCTTGCGTCGCAGCAAAATAGCCAAATCCAGCAAATCGAGCAGGACTCCCAGCGTCTAGTCGAGGGAAACCGCCAACTCCGCCAGCAACGTGATGAGACGCAAAAGCAATTAACCCAAGGGGTGAAATTGGCGGATGACAAGGCCTTGAACCCGGCGACGGCCAGCAAACTTGGCGACTGGGTGGCGAGCGTGGCCACGCTCAAAAAATGGCTCGACCAAATGCCGGACAAAGCCATCCCGGAATTTCAATTTCTAACGGAGGACGACTGGTTAAGCGCCGTCAAAAATGCGGATTTGAGCACGGCCATCGGCGCCCGCCAGGCCCTTAATCATTTACGCAACCTGGCAAAAAATAATTTTGTGCCGCTGTTGCAGGCGGCGATGAAAAAATATCTCACCGAACATAACAACCAGCTACCTGCGTCCGTCACCGACTTGAAAACTTATTTTGAGGTGCCGGTCAGCGAGGCGATGTTGCAACGTTACGCGATGAAATACACCGGCAACGTCAATGACGTACCAGGCGGGGAAGTCCCCATCGAAGAAAAACCCGAAGCCCAGGTGGACGATACCTATGACACGCAGATGAAAATCTATGCCACGGGCGGCTACGCGGTGTATTCCTCCCCGTCGGCCTCCTCGCCGGACATGAACCGCCTTCAGGGCATTGTCCAGCACGCCATGCAAGCGTACAATAAGGATCATCCCAACCAGCAAATTAAAACCACTGCTGACCTGCAGCCTTACATCGCGGATCCGGCGGATTTCGCCGCCTTGCAGAAACTGGAAAGCCAAGTGCATGAGGGCCCCTGAGCCTAGCTCATGGATGGATCACTAGTTTTAATCCCCCACCCGCCTCTGTAATCTATGCGTTCCCGCACTCTCACTTACCTTGTCCTGGGCATAACCGTGACCGCAGGAGTTTGCCTTTACGAAGGCTGGATAATTTCCCGGCGTCAGGCCCAACTGGAGGCGCTGCAACAAGCCTATGAACATCTGGTCGCAGACAACCACCAGTTACGCCAGCAGCAGAACACGGCCCATAACCAATTGACCCTGGCCACGGATGATGCGACGGCAAAATTATCGGAAGCCGTGAGCCAAGACCCGATCGCCTCCGCCGCACTCGGCGCCTGGCGGGACCGTGTCGGCCAACTTCGGCAATGGGCCAGCAAAATGCCGGATAAAACGATTCCGGAATTCGCGTTATTGTCCGATGACGATTGGCTGAATGCGAGCAAGGGCGGCGACCTAAATTCCGAAATCGGTGCGCGGCTGGCTCTATTTGCCGTGCGCCAAACCGCGAAAGTGAAATTTGCGCAGCAACTGCAAACGGCGTTGCAAAAATATCTCCGGGCGCATGACGACCAGTTGCCGCCCTCGATGGCTGATCTCCAACCGTACTTTGACAACCCGGTCAGCGACGCCATCTTGCAACGCTACGCGATAACGGGCACAGGCCCACTCAATGGCAACCCGGGAGATGGACCGCCCACGATTCTGGAGCGGCCGGACGCCCAAGTGGATGATATTTTCGATACGCAAATGGGAATTTACGCCCACGGCATGAGCAGCCACTCGACCATGCCACGCGCCATCATGCACACCAACGAAATCCTGCAAGTGGCGATAACTGCCTATAAACAAAGCCACAATGGCGAGGCACCCCAGCAAGTTTCCGACCTCCAACCTTATTTCACCGAGCCGGTGGACGAAAATGCCCTGGGCAAAATTGGCTGGGGTTGGCCGACCAATTAATGCAAAACGCGGCAGACGGTGACACCGTCGCTGATGGGCAGCAAGACGGACTCTACGCGTTTATCTTTCGCCAGTTTGCGGTTCAAGCGGTCAATGATTTTGGCTATGGGATGCTTGATGGTTTTGCCGCCGAGCCGTCCGCCCGAAAGCATGTTGTCGAAAAGGATCAGCCCGTTTTTGCGCATGCGGGGCAGAACGGCTTCGTAGTAGGCGTCGTATTCCGGTTTGGCGGCGTCAATAAATGCGAAATCAAATTGGCGGACAGGACGGAGTTTTTTGAGCGAGTCCAAAGCCGGCCCGAGCCGCAATTCGATTTTATTCTCCACTCCTGCCTTGGCCCAATACTTTTGGGCCAAGGCGGTCCATTCACCACTGATATCGAGGCAGAGCAATTTTCCTTTGGCGGGAAGACCGCGCGCAATGCAAATGGAACTGTAACCGGTGAACGTGCCAATCTCGATTGCGTCACATGCGCCAGTGGCAGCGACGAGCAAGGTCATCAATGTCCCTTGTTCGCGGGCGATTTGCATCGGGGCATCGCTGGGGAAGCAGCGGCGGGTTTCCGCGCGCAATTGGTCCAGAACAGTATCTTTCGCTCCGGTGCGTTGGTCCATCAAGTAGCGGTAAAGGCGGTCGTTCAGCGCCGTGTACTTGAGCGGTTCCGCTTTTTGGCGGCGCACATGCCAGGGCTTCGCTTTCATGGCGCAAACAGACTCGCCCTACTTGGTGGCAAGCAGCTTCTTCGCATCCAACTCCCGCGCATCGCGCCAGAGGGACTCGAGGCGAAAATGGCCACGCTGCTCCGGCAGGAACAAGTGCACCATGATTTCATAGGCATCCACGACGAGCCAGCCGCTATCCGTGCTAAATTCGACACCGGCGATTGGCGCATTTTCCTCTTTCAAGACGCCTTCGATGGCCGTGCGCAGGGCTTTGAGGTGAGGTGAGGACGTGGCCGTCGCGATGATGAGGTAGGACGTGATGGTGGACTTGGCCGAAACATCGAGCACGTGCAACTCCACCGCTTTCTTGTCATCGAGGGCCTGGCAGCAGCGTTGCAGCAGGCGGGGCATTGATTCAGCAGCGGGAGTGGGCATGGGTAAGGACGGGCGAGGGCTAGCGATAAAGTTGCTTCTCTTCAATGAAGGCGAGCACGGTGCGCGGCAACCACAAATCCACGGGCTCACCCTTTTGCAAGCGGCGGCGGATCTCCGATGAACTCGCCGGATGCGGCTCGCCGACCAAGTGTTTCCAGCGAATTTTCCCGGCTAAATTCGGTGGCGGGGCAGGCGGCGGGGAGCCCGGCCGGTCAAAAACGGCAAATTCCACCATCCGGGCCAGTTCCTCAGGCTCGCGCCAGCGGTCAAGTTGCGTAAATTGATCCGCGCCAAACAGCCAGAAAAATTGGGCCCCGGGAGCGACAGCGCGAAGTCGTCGAACTGTATCTACTGTGTAGTTGATGCCTCCGGACTTTATTTCGACATCCAGAATGCCCATTCGCGGATCGCCGGATTCTTCGATTGCCCGTTTAAGTAAATCCATCCGATCCTGGGCCGAGGCCGTGGGGGCATTATCGCGCAATGGAGCCTGCGCCGCTGGCACAAAAAAAAGTTGGTCGAGCTTGAGCTGCTCGATTGCCGCGCGCGCGATCGCCAAATGGCCAAGATGAACGGGATCAAAAGTTCCGCCAAACAACCCCACGCGCGCATCAGGGCGGGAAAGAATAGGTAGTGCGCCGGCTTGCTTAACCATACAACTCGCGGAACATGGGGCGCAAAATTGAGCCGAGTTTTTCGAGCGCGCGTTTTTCGCGCATGGAAACCTGCTGGTGGGAAATGCCGATGCTTTGGGCAATGTTCATAAGCGTCTCCGCTTCGCGGCCAGCGCCGAGGCCGTAGCGGCGCACGAGCACTTCGCGCTGCTTTTCGCTGAGCTGGCTGATCATGTCCTGCACTACGCGCAGGAGTTCCTGGCGGTTGAGTAAATCGCGCGGGCCGGGCGTGGCTTCATCGGGAATGGACAAGGGTTTGTCATCAGGCGTCGCCGGATTGTCGAGCGAAACGCGGGGCTGGAGCAACGTGCGTTCGGGGCGGGTCGAGGGAGCTGAGCCCGGGGCTTCCTGGTTGGCGTCGCGCAAAATTTGCGAAGCCAAGTTCACCGGCACATGCACCGGGAAGCGCTCGCTAAGCAAATAATTGCGAATGGCGCGAGCCACCCACTGCTGCGCGTAGCTGCTAAAAGGCGTCTCGCCGGCATCAACTTTGTCCACGGCATGGAGCAGGCCAAGGCAGCCTTCTTGTGCGGCGTCGGCGCGTTTGGCGGGGTCGTAGACCATCCGCAGGGCCAGCTTATCCGGCAAGTCGTGATGCAAAATGTAAAGATGCTCTTGGGCTTCCTTGTAGCGGCGGTGTTCGCGCTGGACGGCGGCGCGCACGTGTTGGTCGTACTCTGGCCAGCGGGCGGCGCTCAAAGGCTTATCCGGATCAAACCACGGCATTTCAGCCAAAGTGACGCCCCAGGATTCTGCCAGGCGCCAGGCAATGTCACCCGGCAACATGCGACGAAAACCTGCGAGCACCCACAAGAGCAAGTCCTTCTTTGCCTCGAGCATCATGGAGTCCACCAAAGCCCGTAATCCGATACCACGGCGCGGCGGGGGCAGGCCCAGTTCCTCGAGACCTTGTTTGAAAAAGGGTTCGAATTCGGGAACGTGCATCGCCCAGTCCAGCCGTTGACGGTGACGGGCGATGGTTTGGCGGGCCGTGCGCTCCTCGGCACTAATGGGAGGCAGCATAAACGCCTCGGCGGAAGCTGTTTCCACCGGCGGTACCGGGACGACGTCCGGTACTGTATCAATAATGCCGGGCGAGGGGGTACTCCGCGCAACCGGGGTCTTGGGGCAGACTCCCATGCTGCTAATGATAGGCCTAATACCTCATAATAGCAAATGGAAATTCGCTCGCGGCGGGATGAAAAACCTGTAAACAATGTTGGCTGCTTTGTTTTAAGGCCCGGGTGGCGGAATGGCAGACGCTGTCGACTTAAAATTGATTGGCTTAAACAGCCGTGCGGGTTCGAGTCCCGCCTCGGGCACTTTGTTTTCATCGGACGAAGGAGGATATTCGTCCTAGGGTTAATCCCTTTTTGCGGGCTTTTCCGAACCGTGACTTGACTCAAATGGTCAACATTGATTTATTAACCCGTTAGGGGCGCGCCTGTTACCCGTCTGGAATTGGAGCGCTCCTCTGCCTTCCTTTTCCATGTCCGCCACCAAAGATAACCCGTCCGCCGACGGAATTGAACGCGTACTCATCGTGCAAAACAAGATGGGGATCCACGCGCGTCCGGCCGCGATGATGGTGCGGGTATCGAACAAGTATAACGCCGCCGAAATTTGGGTGGAAAAGGATGATGAGTCCGTCAACGGCAAGAGCATCATGGGCTTGATGATGTTGGCGGCGGGTAATGGCACCAAGCTGCGCTTTCGCGTCAGCGGGGATGGCGCCGAGGAATTGCTCCGCGAGATGGAAGCCCTCTTCGCCCGTAAGTTTGAAGAAGGCTGAACCGGTTTACGGTTTGGATTTAGCGGCTGGGCTACCCGCGCGCAAACCGCCGGCCAGAAACACAGTCAGACGTCGTAACATGGGCTCGAGGTTGCTATTGCTTAATTCCTTTTCCAAACCGTGCTGCCGTCCGTGCCACGCCAGAGAACCCAGCATGGCCGACATCAGAAAGTAGAATTTCCACTCGAGTTCCGCCGCAGATACGCCGGGCAAGGCATCGCGCAATGCGGCGTTGAACACGCGCCAATACTGCTCGAGGCAACGGCGGTTAAGTTCCTTGCTCAGGGCTGGCGGCACATTGATGGCACGACCCACCATGCGCGCCGCAGTCAGGTTGCAACCCTTGCCCTCTTCAAAAGCTTTGGCGACCGGCAGCACCATCGCTTCGCAAATACGTTCCAGCGAAATCGGCTTGCCCGCGGGCGTCGTGGCGCGCACTTCCTCGATCAAACGCACACGCTCGGCGTTAAGCGGCTCAAGCCGGCGCTGCATCATCTCCAGCCAAAGCTCGCGCTTGGAGGCAAAGTGATAGTTGACTGCGGCGAGATTGACCCCGGCTAATCGGGTGATCTGCCGCAAGGACGAGCCCTCGAAGCCATGTTCGGTAAAACAACGCTCGGCAGCGCGCAGGAGGCGGTCACGCGTGGCGGAAGAAGACTTGCGGGGTAGGGCCATGGGCAGGGGTAGATTTCAAATGACTGTTTAAAACATTTTGGTAAAAACGCAATCCGGGAACGTCACCAACCGGCAAAAAATCGAGTGGAAAAAACTGATGGGATTAATCCTATCGGTGCGTAGCTTGGGCGGATTAAGCTTTATTTATCCCTTTAGCGCTGGAAAATTCCCTCCAAGATGAAAACTTGGTTCCGAGGCGCACAAGTGATAGAAAGCCGGGGAACATGAATTGGCGTTCCCTCAGCAAATTATGTCTGACCGTGGGCCTGATTTGGCTTTCGGCCCTGTTGCCCATGGCCGACGCTTCCGCCGCCAGCTTGTCCGACGCTGCCTTTGGCTCCAATGCGCACACCCAAGCGGATCTAGTCGCGGAAGTCAGTGCGGTGGCGCCGGGCCAGACCTTTTGGGTCGCGGTGCGGATGAAGATGGATCCGGCGTGGCATATTTACTGGGTCAATTATGGCGATATCGGTATCCCGACCACGATTCAGTGGGAATTGCCCCCGGGCTGGACCGCCGGGTCCATTCAATGGCCTACGCCAAAGCAACTGCCCATCGACAAGTATGTCGAATACGGCTACGAGGGCACAGCGCTTTTGTTGGTGCAAATAACTCCGCCCGCCAATTTACCCGGCGGGACGACCGTCAATTTAAAAGCCAAACTGGATTGGCTTGAATGCACGGGCAGCACGTGTGTGCCGGGCAAGGGAGAGGTTTCGCTTAGCCTGCCGGTGGCGGATAAGCCGGTGCCGGATACAACTACCCAACCATTGCTCGAACAAGCGCGGGCAAATTTACCGCAAGCGTCGACCCAATTTAATACTTCAGCGTGGCGACAGAAGGATAAGCTTTTTCTCGCTTTGGAACAAAAGCCGGAGGCTAAAACTTCCGTCGAAATCAAAGACGCTTATTTCTTTTCCGAAGACAGCCAGACGAAGCCGGCGTCACCACAAATCTTGCATCACACAGCTCATGGCTGGGTGCTGGAGATGGACCGCATCGACTCCGCACCCGCAGATGCCAAAACACTGCCCGGCATTCTGACTATTGACGGCTCGCCCACCGCGCTGGCCATTGCGCCAACTTTGGCGGCTGCGTCACCGGCGGACTTTGCCGATTTTAACGCCAGTGCGGATAACGCCGTCAGCTTTGGGAGCCTGCTGGGCATCCTCGGGCTCGGATTTCTGGGCGGATTAATTCTTAACATTATGCCCTGCGTTTTTCCCGTGCTGGGCATTAAAGTGCTGGGCTTTGTGAAACAATCGGGAGCGGAACGCGGCAAAGTTGTGCGACACGGATTGGTTTTCACGGCCGGAGTTTTGTTGAGCATGTGGACACTGGTCGCCGTGCTACAATCTTTGCGGAGTGCGGGCGAGCAACTCGGCTGGGGCTTTCAATTACAGGAGCCACGCTTTGTCCTTGGGCTGGCGATTTTCTTTCTCTTGTTTGCGCTGAGTTTGAGCGGGGTATTTGAAATTGGAGGTTCGCTGATTGGCGTCGGTGCGAATTTGACCGGGCGCGAAGGCCTGGGCGGTTCGTTTTTTCAAGGCGTGCTCGCCGTAGTGGTGGCAACACCGTGCACGGCACCATTGCTGGCGCCGGCGCTTAGCGCGGCGTTCACGCTTCCCCCAGTCGAAGCCTACCTGACCTTCACGGCCATCGCGCTCGGGCTGGCGTCGCCGTATCTAGCCCTTTCGTTTTTTCCTGGCCTGGCGCGGATGCTGCCTCGGCCCGGAGCGTGGATGGAAACTTTCAAGCAATTCATGGCCTTTCCGCTATATGCCACGGTGGGCTTTTTAGTTTATACTTTGGCCGGACAAGTCATTGCCGAACGGTTTTTAAATATTCTGTTCGCGCTGGTGTTGATTGCGCTGGCCGCGTGGTTCTATGGACGGTATGCGACCCCTGCGGCCAGCCCGTTGCGCCGCAATATCGGCAAAATTGGCGGATTGCTCCTGTTGATCGTGGGCCTGGTGTGGGCCTATTGGCCGATACAGGATTTGCATTGGGAGCCCTGGTCGGCCGAACGCATCAAGGATTTGCAGAAAGAAGGAAGGCCGATTTACGTGGACTTCACCGCCCGCTGGTGCGCCACCTGTCAGGTGAACAAAGACATTGTGTTTCACTCCACACGGGTACTCGACGAATTGCAGCACGACCACGTCGCTCTCTTGCGGGCGGACTGGACCTCGAACGACCCGGCCATCACGGCCGAACTGGCGCGGTTTGGGCGCTCCGCCGTGCCGTTCGACCTCATTTACCTGCCCGGCCACACGGACCCCATCATCCTGCCCCCCACCCTGACGCCTGGAAAAGTTATGGATGCGTTCGAGGGCAAGACCACAGCGACACCTTAAATCTTGTGCCGTAAATTGTAGAGTAAGTTAAATACCCAATTGAAATTCCAGTGTAACACCATGGAATAAAAGACAAAAAGCATAAAGCCCGCGCGCATCGCGCCTTCAAAGGTCATGACGACCAGGCCCCAGCGGATGCCACAAACTCGTCGCAAAGAAAACCCGATCAAGCCGACAAAAATCATCAAGAAAGCCGCCATACGGATACGGTAAGGATAGACTGTATAGGGAGCAATTTCTGCCATGGGCAAAAATAACAGCGAAACCTGGAATAAATAGCTCAGCATCAATAAATACAGCCAAGGCAGACTAAGTTTTAGCGAGGGCGGCACCGCAAGGTCTACCGGATGCTGGTTGCGGCGGATTTGCTCAATGCCGATATACCGTTGTGCGAGGATCAACTGCACAATCTCAAACGACGCAAAGAGCAGCGCCAACCATCCAACAAGGATAATTTTCACGATGGGGGGATGCTGGTTTATATCCCTTCGCGCCGGGAAATGGCGAGAATTTCCAACCGGGCACGTTGCCGGGAGATGACGGCAAAGCGGGCAATCAGCAAAACTGCCACGAGCAATACTCCGCAGGACACACCTGTCCAAATCCCCGGCCCGCCCCACCCGAGCGACAGCCCGAGATACCACGCCAGCGGCGCGGCCAACACCCAGTAACCTATGAATGAAATCAACGTGGGAATGCGGACATCGTGCAAACCACGAAGTATGCCGAGGCAGACAATCTGCGTGCCGTCAAACACCGCAAAGCCCGCCGCCCATAACAGCAATTTGGAGGAAAGCGCCAGAGCATCGCGGGCGTCCGTTGTGGTGGGCGTCAAAAAAACTTCCGGCAAGAAATGGCGCGTTCCAAGCAAAAAGAGCGCGTAGGCTGCCATGAGTACGCTTGAAAAAGTCAGGCTGTTCCAGCCAATGCGCCGGGCCTCGACAAATTTCCCCAACCCGGCGGCTTGACTGACCCGGATACCTGTAGCCTGCGACAAACCGAGCGGAATCATGTAGGCCACGCCGGCGATATTCAGGGCGATTTGGTGTGCATCGAGCACGACCTTGCCGAGCATGCCCGCAAGCAAAGTAGCCAGATTAAACACTCCCACCTCAAACAAAATTTGCCCGGCGCTGGGGCCACCGAGCGTCAACATCCGCCGCAGCCGCTCCGCGCCCAACCGCGCCAACGCCCCGCCCTGCCAATTCACGCGCAAGTCTGGAGTGCGCTGCACAATGATGAAAAGCACCACCCAGGCAATCACGCGCGACAAAAACGTCGCCAACCCCGCGCCGGGCACGCCCATCGCCGTGATACCGCAATGGCCATAAATGAAAATCCAATTCAACAGCACGTTAAGCCCAATGCTACCCAGCAGAACAACCAACGGCAGCCAGGCCTGGTTGCGCGCTTCGCAATAATTTTTGACTGAAGTGTAGCCCAACACAGGAATGATGGACCAGGCGATCCAACTGATAAAGGGTTTCGCTGCGGTGATGACATCCGGATCCACGCGCGGAATTAAATCGAGGTAATTGACGCCGATTTGCAAAAGCGTGCTGCAAATTAAACCATAAATGACCGACAGCCAAATGCCATGGCGCAGGACTTCGCCGGCTTCATCGCGATCATTTGCCGAATGGGCTGAGGCGACCTGCACATGCACCGCCACGCAAATACCAAACCCCGCGATCATCGGAATCCACACCACCAGATTACCAAAAGCCACCGCTGCCAGCGGCAAGACTCCGCCCAGATGCTTGACCATGATGGCGTCAATCAACGGCATGAGCATCTGCCCCAACTGGCCCAGCGTAATGGGCACAGCCAAAGCGAGGGTCAGCCGCAATTCCTGAAAAAACGAGCGCATGATGGGGTACAAGCGCCCATACAACACGCCATAGGATGGCGCGTAAAACTTTAAACGGTCAGGTTACCAATGGATGGCGAACTTTCACACCGCTGTAACGATAACGCATTAACCCACAATTCCGCCGCTCGAGAGGAAGATGCCCTTCAGGTTCATCTCCAGTGCCTTCGGGTTGGGTGAAACGTCGAGGCCCGTTTGCTTCGAAATTTTCCCGGCTTTGATGAGAGCATACAAATCCTTGTTGAAGGATTTCGAGCCGACGTCGCCGCCGGCTTCAATGACCGAGGGAATCTTCTCGAATTGGCCTTCTTGAATGACGTTACGCGCCAGCATATCCAAGACGAACAACTCGACGACCGGCACACGCCCGCCGCCTTCCATCGCCGGAACCAGTTTTTGCGTAATCGTCGCCTTCAAGCATCCCGCCACCGTGCGGCGCATGCCGATTTGTTGCTCGGGCGGGAAAAAGTCGAAGAGGCGCTGCACGGCCTGCTGCGCGTTGGCGGCGTGGAGGGTGCCGAAGACCAAGTGGCCCGTCTCAGCGGCGTGCATGGCCGTTTCAAAGGTATGCGCATCGCGCATTTCGCCGACGAGGATCACGTCCGGATCCTGGCGGAGTACGGCTTTGAGCCCCAAGGCGAAAGATGGAGTGTCGATGCCCACCTCGCGTTGATTGATGAGGCTCTTCATGTCCTTGTACATGTACTCGATGGGGTCTTCGAGGGTGACAATGTGCAGGTCGAAATTCTGGTTTATGTGGTTGAGCATCGCCGCCATCGTCGAGCTTTTGCCCGAGCCCGTAGCGCCGCAGACCAGGATGATGCCGTCATTCAGTTCGCAAAGTTTCTTGAGCACATCCGCTTCGTAATTGAGCTGCTCAAAGGTCGGCGGCTTGTCCTTAATGTGGCGGAAGACGACGCTCGGCGTATTGCGTTGGTAAAAGGCATTCACACGAAAACGACCGAGCCCCTTCCCTTCCAGACTGTAGCAATAGTCCACCTGCATGTTCTTCTTCCAATCCGGCGCAAACTGGTCGTTCACGGTTTCGTTGACAAAGGCCAGAACCTGCTTCTCTGAAATGGGCTCCATTTCCACGGCTTCCAAGTTTCCATGCATCCGCAGGTAGGCCGGCTTGTCGGACTTCACATGGATGTCGCTGGCTTTGTTTTCGACGGCCAGTTGGAGGAGGCTGTTGAAAATATCGACGGCTTCGGACATGGCAGCGGGAGGGTTAGGAAGCAGGAAAGGATGGTAAAAATCGCCTTGAGCGAAAGGCCGATTTGCGCGATGCTGTTTCGCTAACGCGCTCGTTTCCAACGCTGCCGCGCTCCTCCGATGAAGACAACCCCATTTTACGGCGTCCATACGGCCATCGTCACCCCCATGAAGGGTGGCGCGGTGGACTATGCCAGTCTGGGCAAGTTGATTGACTACCAGATCAAGGAGGGCGTCCAAGGCCTCGTCCCCGTGGGCACCACGGGCGAATCGCCCACCCTGGACTACGATGAACACATCGAAGTCATCCGCTACACCGTTAAGCGGGTGGCAGGGCGCATTATGGTCATGGCGGGCACAGGCTCGAACAATACCAAGGAGCAAATTGAGCTGACCCAGCGGGCGCTGGACGCCGGTGCTCCGTCGCTTTTGCTCGTCTCGCCCTATTACAACAAACCTACGCAGGAGGGCCTCTTCCGCCATTTTGCTGCCGTCGCGAAAATCACCGACAAACCCATCATCCTTTATTCGATTCCCGGTCGCTGCGTTATTGATATCGCCGTGCCCACGCTCAAGCGCCTGCACCGCGAGTTCCCGCATATCATCGGCGTGAAGGACTCCGGCGGCGGCCCAGACCGTTGGACGGAGCTGCGTCGCGAGCTGGGTGATAAGTTTGTCATCCTCTCGGGCGATGACTCGGCGACGCTGCCCATGATGGCCTGCGGCGCGCATGGCGTCATCAGTGTGGCATCGAACCTGGCGGCCAAGCCCATTGTCGAAATGGTGCGCCTCGCGCTGGCGGGCGACTTGGCTGGAGCCCAAAAACTGCACCTGCAGTATTTCCCGTTCTTCAAGAACATCTTTAACGAGCCGAACCCGACCCCCATCAAGTGGGCGCTGCATCGGGCGGGTATCATCGCGTCCGCAGAAGTGCGCCTCCCGCTGTGCGAAGCCAGCCAGCCGGTGGAGCACTTGCTCGAGTTGACGATGCGCGAGTTGAAGCTGGTTTGAAATTTTGTCCGGAGTCTCACCCATGCCCGACGCTCCTGCTCCGGTAATCCTCGTCACCAACGACGACGGAATTGATTCGTATTTCCTGCGCGTGCTCGTCGAGGCTTTGCAACAAACAGGATTTCAGACATGTGTTGCCGCGCCGATGGCGGAGCAGAGCTGGATCTCCCGCGCGCTGAGCCGCCGCCGCGATGTGAACGTCGCGGAATATACTCACTTTGGTTGCACCGCGTGGGCAGTGGATGGCACGCCGACGGATTGCGTGAACATCGCCTTGGGGCATTTGCTTAAAGACCAGCCCGCGGCAGTGGTCAGCGGCATCAACCTCGGGCATAACACGAGCCTGCCGTATATTTTAAGCTCGGGCACGATTGCTGGCGCACTTGAGGGCGCATTCTGGGGTTTGCCGGCGCTGGCTTTTTCGATGGAGCTGCCTGGCGACCGCATCGCGCAAATCCGCAAAGTGCACGGGAAAGTTGAAGGCCATCTCGATACTTCCCTGCGTTGCGCCGGGGCCCGCGCGGCGGAGTTTGTGAAGGCACGCTTGCAACAAGCTAACCCCGACCCCGCGCCCATCGTCCACAATATCAATTTCCCGGCGACGACGACTACCGTCACCCCCGTCGTGCACACGCGCCCGGCGAAATTAAAACTCGGCTCGCTCTTCGCCCGGCAAAGCCCCGCGACCTTTGCCTTCCAATACATGAGCGAGAAGGAAGGCGACGATTCGCCCGATGCCGATTACAATACGATCATGCGCGGCTGCATCAGCCACAGTATTTTGGATTACAGTTTTTTGGGGGCCTAATTACTTCCCCGGATAATAAAACGACGCATCGCTGGCGCCGCGGACAGTCGGCAGGATCTTAACCGCCATCGTCACCGTATCCAGAATTTCCAGCATATCGCCGCTTTTTTCATGATGGGTGAAGATGATATGGCGGCCATCATTGGCCCAACAGGGTTTTTCGCCAATGGCGTTGTCAAAAACCTGAGTGGAATGAGAACTTAACGTGGCCACGGCGATACGGAATTCTCCGCCTGGCTCCTGCTCCATGAAGGCAACGCGGTCCGCATCGCGCGGGTTCCATGAGGCGTCGGCACAGTAGGTCGGCAGTCTGGCTGACACGAGCTGGACACTGCCGCCCGACGCGGAAATTTGGTAAAGCTGTGGGCCGGGATCCATCGAGAAAATGATGTGCTTACTGTCCGGTGACCAGGTGGGCGAAGATTTGAGCGTCACACTCGAAGTCAAACGATGGAGGTTTTTGCCATCGGCATCGCTGACGTACAACTGGGGTGTGCCATTATAAGTGATCAACATGGCGACGCTTTTGCCATCGGGACTGTACACGGCGCCAGTGTTCGTACCTTGAAAGTGGGCGAAGGTCGTCTTGGTCTTGGTGATGAGGTTGTACTGAATGATGTCCGGGAAGCCGGACTTATAATAGCCGGTGTAGAGAAACTTCGTGCCATCGGCGGACCACCGCGGGTGGACGGACGTCGAGTTATCGGTAGTCAATTGCAGGCCGTCCTTGCCGAGCAAATCGCTGGTGCCCAGTTCGCGGGCTTTACCCTTTTGGAGCACGAAGAGCAGCTTCCCCGCGAAAAACCCGGGATAGGGGGTGAGCTTCTCGACCACGGCGTCCGCCGCGCGGTAGGCTGCCTGGCGCCAGTCCGACCCCGTGCCTGTGGTCTGGATTGCCTGGCCGCCGGCAATCTTCGGCTCGACGGAAACGGAAACGCGGCCCGAACCGGCTTGGTCAAAACGCAGGACGTAGTTCGCCTGGCTTTCGGGGACGACGTCAAAGGCACCGTGGATGCGGAAAGCGCCTTGCATGAGCGCCGTTAACTCCGGCGAGGAAGAGACTACGGAAACGCCGATGCGCTTCACGGTACCGTTGTAAGTAACAAGGAGGTCGCCCTGACCATGCGCCACGGGGGCAAGATTTGCCAACAACAGGGCACAAGTGGCCAAGACAGCCAAACCCAGAAATTTTCGCATAAAAGACATGTTTCGGTTGTACCACGCCGTCCGCCGTTTGCAAAACTTTCCGGCTGGGTGGGCTGGAAAAGCTGTAATTTGGGCTTCATCCCCCGCCCTGCCTGCTTCATCCTGTAGGTTGCGCATGAACCACCATGACATCGAAGAAGGCCGCGAGTTGCGGCTGGATTTCACTAAACTGAAAAAGGTCGCCGCCTGCGGGCAGGACCTCGTCCCCGCCGTGGCCCAAGACCACGCCACGGGCGAAGTCCTCATTGTCGGCTATGCCAACGCGCTGGCGCTGGAAACGGCCCTGCGCGAACGCAAGGCGACGTTCTGGAGCACTAGCCGCAACGAGCTGTGGATTAAGGGCAAGACCTCGGGCGACTACCTCGAACTCATCGAAGTGCGCGTGAACTGCGAACAGAACAGCATCCTCTACCGCGTGCGCCTCGCGGGCAAAGGCTCCTGCCACACCAAGGGCAAGAACGGCCTGCCACGCCTGGGCTGCTACTACCGCAAGCTCGATGCCGACGGCAAAACCCTCGATTTCGTGCCGGGCCACGAATAATTCCCCTGGCCCATGCCGGCAGAAACCACCGCTTCCCCCGGACTGCTGGCGCAGTGCTTCGACGCCTGGTCGCGCTACCGCGACATCGTCTGGTACCGCACGCTCGCGGGCCTAAAGTCGGAAGCGCGGCAGAATTTCCTCGGGTACTTATGGCTCTTGCTCGAGCCGGCGATAACCACGGCGATTGCGTATGTCGTTTACTCGGTCATCTGGAATAACGGCGGCACGGACCGGGTGGTCATGCTGCTGTTGGGAACGATGACCTGGCAGTGGTTTGAAAGCGCGGTGACAGCGGGCATGACGGGCATCAAGGGCAAACTCCACGTCATGTTACACTTTCCGCTGCCGAAATATATTTTCCCGCTGGTGGGGGTTTTGACCAGTACCTGGAAATTTCTCTGCATGTTTTTGGTGGTGTTGGTTTTTTGTGCGCTGGCCGGGCATCCACCGAATGGGAATTTTATTTATCTGCCGCTCGTCCTTGGCGCGCAATTGACACTCATCATCGGCGTAGCCATCCCGCTGGCGATTGCGGTGACGTATTTCAACGATTTGCTGACGATCATGAATTCGTTGTTTCGGTTGATGCTGTTTTTATCGGGCGTGGTGTTTGAAGCCAACCAAGTGCCACCAGCGGCGCGTTCCTATTTTTACGCGAATCCGATGGCGGGGTTGATCGAATCCTACCGCAATATCGTGCAGCATAATGAACCGCCCATCTTCGCCGCGCTGGGCTATGCCTTCGCGTGGGGGCTGGTTCTCATGGTTATCGGCCTGCTCTGGAGCCGGCACATTGACGGCAAAATCCTCAAGCATGTAAAACACCATGCCTGATGCCCCGGCCCTCATCTCCGTGCAAAATGTGGCGCTGTGTTACCGGCGGCACAAGTCCCTCTTTGCCTCGCAAAAGACGGCCATCTGGGCCTTGCACGATGTTTCGTTTACGCTGCGCGAGGGAGAAAAACTCGGCATCATTGGCCGCAACGGCAGCGGCAAAAGCTCCTTGATGCGCATCATCGCGAAGATTTTTGAACCGGACGAAGGCATAGTGAGCTATGCGCGACCGCTACATGTGCAGTTGCTCTCTCTGGGCGTGGGCTTTGAAGGCTCGCTGAGTGGTCGTGAAAACGCGGTACTCAATGGTCTGTTGTTGGGCAAGAGCCGTGCCCACATGCTCAGCCGTTTGGAGCAAATTAAAGAATTTTCGGAACTGGGCGAATTTTTCGACCAACCGGCATCCACTTATTCCTCGGGAATGAGCATGCGCCTGGGTTTTTCCGTGGCGATGGAGACGGATCCGGATGTGCTGCTCATTGACGAACTCCTCGGTGTGGGTGATGCGGGCTTCAAACTCAAATCGCGCAAGGCCATCGAAGGAAAATTTTCCGGCAATCGTACCGTTGTGTTGGTTTCGCACCAACCCGACACTATCCGCGAATTTTGCGACCGCGTCGTCTGGGTGGAAAAAGGTCGAACGATTATGGAAGGGCCGACTGACGAAGTCATGGCGCACTACAAAGAAGCCGTGGCCAAGGAATCGGGTTTGGGCGCCGCCAACTAGTTTACTTTGGACGGTAAATCGAGAAGCTGCTTGATGGCTCCGCGGTAGGCAGCTGAGATTTTTTCGGTCGTAAAGTTTTCCTCATAACGTTTGCGTCCGCGCACTTTTAATTCCGTAGCCAACGCATCATCACGCAAAATGCGGGCAAAAGTCGCCGCCCAGACGCGAGCATCCGTGTGCGGCCAGGTGATACCAGCATTGCCGAGCGTTCCCGACACTGCGGCGGCGGCGAGTGCGACAATCGGCACGCCAAATGACATCGCCTCCACCAACGGCACGCAAAAGCCTTCGTGGTCGCTGGCGATGGCGAAGAGATGGCTTTTCTCGTAGAGTGCGCGCAACTCGCCTGGCGAGACCCCAAAATGGAAACAGACGTCGTCCTGTACTTGTAATTTTTTGGCGAGCTCGACGAGTGAATCAGTGTAGGCGGCGAATTGTTTCAACGTGCGGCCTACAATGATCAAACGCGGCATGATGCGACCCTGCGCCTTAAGCACGCCGATTGCCTCAATTAATCGATGCGGGCATTTGTTCGGCACAATGCGGCCCACGGTGAGAATATTTTTCCGGCCATCGCCATTTTTGGCGGCAAGCGTGGCATCGGGTGCAACTTGGTGAAGTTCGTCAATTACATGCGCCGGCGGGATAATGTGGCAAATTTCCGGAGATACACCCGAGCCTTGCAGTTCTTCCGCGTTGTACGGTGAATCTGCCCAGACGGCTTCGGGTTTCGCCGCCAACAGCGCCAGCGTTTCCTCGCGGCCGCGAGCACAACCCCGCGCAATTTCTTCGCTGTACTGACGCAGCAGTTCCGGCGGCGTGATGTTGTGGTAGCGCAGTACGCGGGGACCGCGATGTTCGAGAAAAAGCGCCACCGCCTCGGGCAAATCAATGCTTTGGTGGTAGATTAAAATTTGGTCCTTATCCGTTTTACCCAAACATTCCGCCAACGGCACAACTTCCGCATTGGCCGTTTCATTCGTCCGCGCCGCCAATTTTACTTCGTGACCATCCTCGAGCAGAATTTTTTGCAAATGCCTGATGTCGTTACCGACGGCATCGCCCGCCGACACATTCGAAGCCACGATGAGAAAGCGCGCCATAATTTTAATTATACGCGGGCGAAAATTAGCGCGAGCCCTTGCGGCCGACCCGCGGCATTGACCGTGGCGGCGGAGGCTTGGGCTTCACTTACCGGGCAAGACCACGCGGATTGGTCTGAACATTGGGCATATTCGCCAATTTCCATTTTTAAATCGCTGAACAAGGCCTTCAGGCCGGCGGCATTAAAAATCTGCCGGGAACTCATCGGCGAAGGTTGGCCGAACGGCAGAGTGATGATTAATGCTCCACCTGGTTTAGTCACCCGACGCCAGTGCTGCATCGCAGCCAAATCGGCTGTCGTTGGATGACCTTCGGCCAAATGCCCTGATCCGGTATTGCCCAAGCACGAAATGGCAATCACCGCATCCACACTGGCGTCCGGCAAAGGAGGTGCCGCAGGGTCGGCTTCGAGAAAAGAAAAATTGGGGTGCGCGTCTGCGCAGGCTTGCAGGTCAATTCCTAAGACTTGAAACCCAAGGCTCGCGAGTTCGAGGTTAAGCAAACTCCCGGCGCACCCGCAGACCAACACCGTAGCGCCTGTCGGTAAACGCGTGGTTTGACGGATGACCCAGGGAAATTCCACAATATGGGCACTCGTTTTTGCCGAACGCCGCAACGATGGCCCATCGCTCTCCGATAAGTTCGGGGAAATCCCCGCGGCACTTGCCGCCCGGTGCAAGATATCCAATCCCGACTCCAACCGATCCGCGGCGCTTAACGCCTCGGCCAATCCATCCGCCCCGGCCCGGGCTGATGCAATCAGCGAGCGGTTCACCAGATTCTGTTTTCGTAGCAGCGGATTGAAAACCTTCGGCAGCGATGACTTGACCGTGGTGGCGCTTTCGGCCGACTTGGCTTCGGCCAAAATCTTTTCGGGCCAGGTGGTTGGACTGTGGCCGGGAGGGAGATTGCGCTCGCTGGCGGGCAAGGGCGCAGGCATCCCCGCGCGAAAAACCTCCTGCAAAATCTCGCTCTTGACGAGGTCCAAGTCCATGGCGGTGGAGGATGCGCCAAGCCGCCCGGAGGGTCAACACCGCAACCACCGGGCGGTCGGCGATTCAGCTTGCTCCGGCAGTGTCCAACCAACGAAAATTTTGCCGTCGTACCGTCATGGCCATTGCTGTTGATCTCACCCATACCTCGCACTGCCCCGTCCTCACTGGCGTGCAGCGCGTCTGCCATGAGATATTGCAAGGGTTGGAGGCGACGGGCGCGAATCCGCAAACGCTCATTTACGATCGCTATGCGAAACGCTGGCGCGGACTGGATACGGAGGAAAGTGCCCGGCTCTCCGCCAAAGCGCCTCCGCCACGCAAACAAAGTCGCGGACAGACCTGGACTTTTTGGCAAGAGTATCGCGGTCGTTTAGGTCTAGTAAGCGAACCGGATTGGAATGCTCTGCGCGGCTCTGCGTTGCTGGCACCGGAAATATTTCACGAACGCAATTTTTGCGCCTATGCCCAATTACGTGCCCGTCTGGGTGGAGCGGCCGGGGCAGTTTTTTACGATGCGGTGGTGCTGCGCCTGCCGGAGTTTTCCCAGACATCCATTGTCGCGCGTTTCCCCTCCTACTTGCGCGAACTCGCGGCCTTCGATGGCATCGCGGCGATTTCTGAAGCCTCGCGAAATGAATTGCTCGAGCATTGGGATCGCTTGCATCTGCGCATTACTCCGCCGGTGGTGGCCATTCCGCTGGGCGTCGAAGCTCCGGCCAAGCTACCTACTCCTCCTCCTGTAGACAATGATGCCAACGGCCCACTCGTGCTTTGCGTCAGCACACTGGAAGGCCGAAAGAATCAAATCGCTTTGCTCAATGCTGCGGAAGTTTTGTGGCGCGAGGGATTGCGCTTCCGCTTGGTGCTGGCGGGAGTGCAGGAGCCCCGTACCGGCCGCGCTGCCATTGAACGCGCCAAGGAACTGCAAGCCGCCGGACGCCCGCTGGAATTAACCGGCGCCGTGAGCGAAGCCCGACTGCAAGAGCTTTACACTGCTTGCCGTTTCACCGTTTACCCATCGCTGTACGAAGGCTTTGGGCTGCCGGTGGCGGAAAGTTTATTGCGCCATCGCCCCTGTTTGTGCGGCCCGGGTGGAGCGTTGGCGGAAATTGCAGCCAAGGGCGGATGCTATCTCGTGCCCCGCCCTACTGCGGAACATCTGGCAGACGGCTTACGCGCGTTGTTGCAAAACGAAGCCCACTATCAACAACTTACTGCGGAAGCCGCTCAGCGAACGTTCCGTACATGGAAGGACTATGCACAGGATATTTCCGCGTGGCTGAGTCAATTGCGTCCACGTGCCGTTGCCCCGCTCACACCGCCGGAATTAATGCGGCAAGATGCCGCCTTTGCCGAAGCTGCCAACGCCATGCCACTGCCTTTTTTGCGTCAACAGGAAGAATGCAACGACGCCCTCATTGCCGCGCAACGAGCCGAGGCGGAAGGACTGACTGAAGTCACCACACGATTGAATCGCCTGAAAAATCAACTACGCGATTAATCTTCCTGCGTTTTGGCTTCGACGGCGCGAGGCTTGAACCACTTGGCCGCGAGTGTTGGCATCACCAGCAGGTTCAACGCGGTCGAAGTAATCAAACCGCCCAGAATGACAATCGCCATCGGGCCTTCGATTTCACGCCCCGCTTCACCGCTGCCCAAAGCGAGCGGCAGCAAGCCGAGCGCTGTCACTGTCGCGGTCATCAAAATCGGTATCAATCGCTCACTGGAGCCGCGAATAACCGTCGCCGCATTCCAGGGCAGGCCTTCTTCGCGCACAAGGTGTTCATAGTGGGACAGCAGCATGATGGTATTGCGGGTGGTCACGCCGAACAGCGTCACAAAGCCAATCAACGAGCCCATGGATAAACCACTCGCGCCACCGCCACCGAAGATGGCCTGCACCCCATGCACCAAGGGATACAACGCCGGTAGAAAACCTGTCGTATCGGTCGGCTTAACTAGCGCGCTGGTGACATACACCGCCAACACACCGCCCACCAGCGCGAACGGCAAATTAGCCAGCACCAGAAACAAGTTGCGCCATTTGCCAAGGACAATGTAGAGCAGCATCAGAATGCCAATGAAAGCGATGCCGCAATGCAGGAAAAGTTCGTTCTCAGCGGCCGCAGCCGCTTGCGCGGTGCCGGTGTATTCCAAATAAACGCCTTTGGGCAAATTAACCTTTTCGGCAATGGCCTTCTGGGCATCCGCCACAAAAGAAGCCACATCGCGGTTGTTCGGCGGCGAACATTTGACCACCTGCACCCGGCGTGCGCCGTTGTGATTAATGGTATCGCGGCCACTGGCGAGTGTTACGTCGGCCACTTCGCGCAGCGGCACGAGCAAGCCGCTGGCACTGCGCAGTAAAAGCGAGCCAACTCCGGCAACATCGCGGCGGCTGTCTTCGTCGAGAATTACGGCCACATCGGAAACCTGGTTGGCATCATAAGCCTGCGCCACCACCGTGCCATCGTAGGCGCTTTGCACCGCTTGCAATACTTCGAGTGGTCGCAGGCCCAGCTCGGTGAGGCGCTCCCCACGCAGCTTGACCGAAATTACCGGATCGCCCGGTGGTGTTTCAACTGCGGCGTTGGGCGAACCCAAGCCAGTAAGAATGCCCGTGATTTCGCCGGCCTTGGCGTCCAGCTCATCGAGGTCGTCACCATAGACGCTGATGATTACCGGCAAGGTTTCGCCGCCCATTGTCTCGCCAATGCGGTCGCCGAGAAATGTTTTTACCTCGAAACTGATGCCGGGAATTTTTTTCAGCATCTCGTTAATCTGATCCTCCACCGAGGCCTCCTCCTTGGCGGGAATGGCGGGATAATCCGGCGGATGCTTCAGCTCCACGTGGAATTCGCACTGATTGGGGCCCCAGGTATCCTCACCCTTCTCGGCACGGCCCGCCTGCTGCTCCGCCGTGGCGACTTCCGGGATTTTTAATAAACCGTCGGAGATTTGTTTGCCAATGCGCACCATCTCCGGCAGCGAGGTGCCCGGCGCGGTCGTGATGCCGATGACAAAGTGGCCCTCACGGAAATCCGGCAGCAACTCGCCCCCCAGGAACGGCAACGGCGCCAGTGAAACCACGCAGAGCAACAGCACGATGCCGATGGTCAGCTGCGGAGCCTTGGCCACCCTCTCCAGCATCCGAGTATGGATGCGCTGCAAAAACTTTTGTACGCGCGGCGCCTCAGCCATGTCATCGTGCTGGTGTTTGGCGAAAAGCAGGAAGGTCAACGCAGGGGTGACGACGATGGCCACCACGAGCGAAGCCATGATGGCGAGGATGTAGCTCAGGGCCAAGGGAGCGAAAAAGCTGCCCTGCAAACCCGTCAGCGTGAGCACCGGCACCAATACGAGCGCGACAATGAAGCTCGCGTAAACCACCGCCACGCGCACTTCCAGCGACGCATCCAAAATCACTTTCAGCATGGGCCGGGGCTTGGCGAGTTTGGTATTTTCACGCAAACGGCGCAAAATATTTTCCACGTCAATGATGGCGTCATCCACCACCGAGCCCATGGCAATGGCCAGCCCGCCGAGGGTGATGGTGTTCAAACTCACGCCGAACTTCGCCATTACTAAAATGGCCGTAAGCAGAGACAGGGGAATGGCCGTCAGCGAAATTAACGCCGTGCGGATGTGTCCGAGGAACAGTAACAGCACCACAGCCACCAACACGGCGCCCAACATCAGCGAGTGGCCGATATTGTGCAGGGAAATTTCAATAAAGGTAGCCGGACGGTGCAGCTTGCCATAAAGCGTAATGCCTTCGTGCTCGAAGACTGGCTTCATGTCGTCCAACGCTTTTTCCAAATCAATCGTGACGCCTTTGGTGTTCGACCCGTACTGGTTGGTCATTGTCAGCAAAACACCGGGTCGGCCCTGAATCAGCGCATCGCCAAATTTCGGTTCCGCGCCTTCCTTGATTGTCGCCACATCCTTCAAGCGTACAGCTGCGCCGGAAGAATTGGTGGTTACGACAACGTTTTCCAATTCCGTAGCGGTCAAGGCCGGCGATTCCGTTTGGATGACGAGGCGTTGGTTGTCGTTTTCAATAAAGCCTGCACCGAGCACGCCGGTTGCCAGTCGGGACGCGGCCAACACATCATCAAGACTCACTTGGTGAGCCACTAACATGTCCGGGTGCACCTGCACCTGCCATTGGCGGACTTCACCACCGAAAACTTTGCAGTCCGCCACTCCTTGTACGGACAACAAACGCGGCTTGAGCGTCCAATCCGCAAACGAGCGCAGCTCCATCGGCGTGAGCTTGTCGCTGACGAGGCCGATTTTGAGCAAGTCCATCGTCGCCGAAGTCAGGGGCGACATCGTGGGCGACTTCACTCCCGCCGGCAGCGAACTCCCCATGCCGGCAAGTTTTTCCGCGAGCAATTGGCGGGCGGGCAAAACCGGCGTACCTTCTTTGAATACCACGGTGACCACCGAAAGACCCTGAATGGACTGCGAGCGCATGGACGTCTCATTGCCCAAACCATTAAGTTGGTTCTCCAAAGGCCGCGTCACCAAGGTTTCCACTTGTTCCGCAGAAAGGCCGGGCGACTCCGCCTGCACGGTGACTTCCGGCGGCACGAAATCGGGAAAGACATCGAGCTCCGACTGCGAAGCCACGTACAGGCCGTAGCCCATCAGCAAACACGCCAGAATGACGACAATGCCGCGAAAGCGCAGTGAAAGCTGGACGAGGGATTGGAGCATCGGCGGAAAAGCGTGAAAAGATTTTTCGAAATAAAGGAGACCGGAGGTTTAGTCCCCGCCGCCCGTCATGGACTTGAGTTCATCCGACAGCAATTGCGCCGCGCCATTGACGACGACGTGGTCCTGCGCGGTTACGCCGCCGGTGACGAACACCCCGCCATCGCGCAGTGTCGGTCCCAGCTTTACACGCCAACGCTCAAAATCCTCACTGTTCGTCTGCACATAAATGAATGTGTCGCTGTCATAAACAACGATGGCTTTTTGCGGCAGGCGCAGACCCTTTTGGCCATCTGCGGTGCTGGTCAACCACGCCAGCAATTGGGTTCCCGGTACGGGCGGATTATCGCGCACCAAGCCCAGTAGCGCGGTGCCTTGCACTTGCGCATCAGCGCTGGCCGCGGGACCCAGCAATTCTGCAGTGACCGGAGCACCGTCGCCCACGCTCGGCGCGATCTTCAATTCGCGCGGCTCGGGCGGCAATTTTTCCCCACTCGGAATGTCCACGCGGACGAGTGCGGCTTCGCGGGCGAGAAGGGAATGCAACAATTGGGGCAAATCCGTTCGCGCGGTCAGCACCGGACCCCAATCGGACAGCAGATGCGCATGCAGGGAATCGAGCTGCACCTGGTCGCGCTTGGCGGCGGCAATGGCTGCTTCCAAGGTGCGGGCGGAGGCATTGTCGCTGGCGGAAAGTTTTTGTTGGCGGGCTAATTCCTTCGCGGAAGCATCGGCCGAAGCGGTGGCGGCTTCGAGGTCGCCTAATTCGCTGATGAGTGGCGCCGGGTCGAGTACACGCGCATAGCCTTTCGTCTCTATTTTGTACTCGTAGAGCGTGGGCGTGGCCATTTTCAGGTCGGCTTTCTCCTGTTCTTCGGATTCCCAATGGACTTTGCCGGGTTCGGCGGCAGCATCAGCTGGTGCCGCATCGGCTTTGGCAGCATCGGCGGCGGGCGCTGCCCCCGAATGGACAACGAACCAAGTGGCGCCCGCCCCGACTAGCAGGCTGACAAAAATAGTAAGAAGCGTCTTTTTCATGGCTTGGTCACGGGGGTTGGCGCGTGTGGGTCGTTTTCCAGCGCGGGAAGATTGGCAAAAGGAACTTGCAGGGCGTCTTCGAGCTGGCCGATAGCCGAAGCCAGCTGCGACTGCGCATCGAGTAGCGCCAGTTCGCTGGCGCTGGCATCAAGCAAGGCCGTCTGGTAATCCAGGCGGTCCGCAGCGCCGGCATCTGTCTGCGCGTGCATCGAGTCGAGGTGCTTGTGCAGTTCGGTATCCACCTTGCGCAAATCCTCGAGTTGTCCGGCGGCGGCTTGGGCCACAGCATTGGCGGAGTCAATTTGTGTGATGACATGCGCCTGCACGGCGATAAATTGCGCGGCGGCTAGCTCGCGGGCGGCTTGAGCCTCGGCGATCGGGCCTTGGTTGTGATTAAAGAGCGGAATGTCTATCCCCAGAGAAAGATTCCATTTGTTTTCGCCAAGATCGTAGAGATAACCGCTACCCACGTGTAAATCCGGATATTGTTTGGCGATTTCAAGTTGCAGCGCGGACTGGCTGGCTTGATAGCTGGCTAACGAGGCCAACACGTCGGCGCGGGTTTTGAGGGAAACCGTACGGGCAGCGGAAAGTTCGTCTCCGCTGAACACGTGGCCTTGAGCGATGGAATCCGTTGAGAAAGCCTGTCCATCCAGAGCACTCACTGGCACGCCCAACACTTCGGCGAGCTTCGCCCGCGCCAAAGCCAAAGCCCTCGTAGCGTTACCCGCATCAGACTGTGCTTTGACGAGCGCCAGCCGTTGGGTGGAAATTTCATCGGCGGATATGGCGCCAGCGTTAAGTCGCTCTTCCAGCAATTGCACCACGAGTTGGTTGGCCTGTACCTGCTTTTGCAAAATATCTGTCCGGCGCTGGGCGGCATCCCAATCCAACAAAGCCTGACGCAACTCGCCCCGTACTTGCCAAGCCGCATCAAAAAGATTCTGCCGGGCCGCTTCGGATTGCCACGAGGCCGTCTGGATTCGTTTATCGCGCTTACCCGCGGTTTCAATGGGGAGATCAAAGCTGCCTCCCAAAAACCAAGGTGAAATCGTGCCGGCCGCAGGATTAAAATCATAACCCGGCGAAAAATTGACGGAAGGGTTCGGCCGCTGCGCACCCGTGATGATTGAGCCACGCGCCCCCGCCCACTGCGCCCGGGCGACCGCCAGTGAAGGATTATAATAGAAGGCAACCCAGTTGAGCGTCTCGAAATCCCAGGTTGAAGTCGACGCGGGTAAATCACGACCCGTGTTTTGCTTAAGAAACTCGCGCAACCCCGGATCGGCCAAACTGCGGTTCAGCAACTCGGTAGCGGACTGCTCAGGCACCAGCGGTTTATCCACATACTGCTGGCAACCGCCGGATAGAAAAACAATCGTCCCCAAAGCTCCTAAAATGACGTAGCGGTTAAATCCGGGGAGGGGCATGGTGGAAACCATTCAGCTTAATCTAAGGAAGATTACAAGAACATGACGTCCAGAAGCCTAAACGATCTAAGACCATTGGACTAACGCGCATTCGCTGCGGCAAAGACGAACTCCAGCCGGTGCTGGCCATCGAGTTCCGCCGTCAGCGTCCAACCCATGGCCTGCGCAAACATACGGGCGAGCGAAAGGCCCAGCCCAAAGTGCCGCCCGCCGGTGCGCGACTCTTCTTTGCGCCAAAACCGGTCGAACAGCTTTGGCACATCCGCCGCTTCCAGGTTGCCCGCCGCATTCGCGATGCGGAAAATGGGGCCGATGGACCCGGATTCCAGCCTTATGCTTATTTCACTTCCATCAGGCGCGTAATTAACGGCGTTCTCAAATAAATTGCCCAAGACCGAGCGCAACAGTCCCGGGTCGGCCGGCAAAGTTGTGGGAGTCATTTGCCAGTCAACTTTCAATCCGCGCTCCACAGCACGCGGTTGGTAAGTCTCCCAAGTATCGCGGGCCAAATCCGCCAAATTGACCGGTTCCAATTTGCCGACCGCTTGTTTCTGCTCGGCCCGGGCCAGCGCCAGCAAGCTGGTGACAATCGTTTGCATCTGCGTGGCAATGGCGAGGACATCGGCATCCGCGCCGGGCTCACGTGTTTCGGGCCATTTGATGGCACATTCCGCTAGTGCGCGCAATTCGGCCAAAGGAGTACGCAATTCGTGCGCGAGGTCGGCGCTGAAACGGCGCTCGCGCTCGAAAGAAACTTCGAGTCGGGCCAGTAATTCATTGAGGCGGCTGACAATGGGCTGCAGCTCTGCGGGTAATTCTTTGACGGGAAAGCGTGTCGTCAAGGAGTCGGCGTCAATCGCCGCGGCTTGTTCGCCAAGTTGGGCCAGCGGTTGCAGCCCGCGTAGCAATACCCGCGGCACCAGCCATAACATCGCGCCGAGGAACAAGACGCTGCAGCCCAGCCCGATGCCCAATAACTCCGTCAGCGCCTCGACCAAGCCGCCGCGATCACTGGCGACCACGAGGATTAATTGCGTCTTGGTGGGAGAAACATCGGCATGTTCACCCGTCTCCTGATTGGGGGTAAATTTGAGCGACAGCGCCCGGCCCCGCACACCATTGGGCAGTGTCATATTGCGGGCGTGGCCCAATCTTTCCGGGAGCAGCAAATTTTCGCCTTTGAGCGACTCCGAGCGCGCTACCGGTTTGCCGTCGGCATTCCAAATTTCAAAATAATCATCGTGGTCGTCCCGGCCAAAACTACGAAAGAGCCGATCGGTGGTATCCACCTGGATTTTTTCCCCGTCATCCTGCGTCAGCGAACTAATGGCGAGAGTCTTCGCCCGCAAGGCATCATCGAATTGCTCGACCAATTCATCGCGCGCGGCGAAGTAGAGCGCGGCGAGCGCGCCACCGAGCAGGACGAGAAACGCGATGAGCAACTCGCGCGTCAACCGACGGCGAATGGAAATCATGACGCGGGCGCCTCCGCCGGCGCGGCGGTATCGTCGAGCACGTAGCCGAGGCCGCGACGGGTATGGATCAACGGCGCCTCACCGCCTACGGCGAGCTTCTTGCGCAGATTACAAATCGCCGAATCCACCACGTTGCTCATGGGGTCCACCTGCCCGTCATAAATATGTTCTTCAATTTCCGCGCGCGCGACCACCTGGCCGCGCCGCCGCGCCAGATATTCGAGAAGTAAGTATTCCCGCGCGGTTAAATCCATCGGGTAACGTCCCCGGCGCACGCGCCGGCCCAAGGTATCCACTTCCAAATCGGAAATAGAGATAATTGCTTGTTTGGAGCCATAAGCCCGGCGGCACAAGGCCTGCACGCGCGCGAGTAACTCTTCCAAGTCAAAAGGCTTTACGAGATAATCATCCGCTCCAGCGCGCAACCCCTTTACCCGGTCAGCCACGGTATCGCGCGCGGTCAACAAGAGTACGTGCGTTGTTTTACCTTTGGCACGCAATTCGCCCAGCACGGCCAAGCCATCTCGTTTGGGCAACATGATGTCGAGGATGATGACATCGTATTCATGCGATTCCGCCAACCATTGCCCTTCCTCGCCATCTCCGGCGAGATCCACGGCATAGCCGGACTTGCGCAACGCCGCGCCAAGAGTGCGTTGGAGCCGCGGGGAATCTTCAACGACGAGTATACGCATAACCGCAGGCACGACGGCTGCCCGAAAAAGTTCCGGAAGCCATCACGCATGATTAAGAACCCTGCAAAGGGTTCCGACGATTCATTTTTTCGCGTCAGCCGGGGCATCCATGCCGTAAACCAGGACGCGGAAACTGTCAGCCACGGCCGCAGGGCCGCGGGCACCGCCACGGGCACCACGACCACTAGCGGAGCCAGATGCGGCTGCGGGTTGGGGGGCGGCGGCAGGAGCGGCCTCATACTTGACGGTGGCGGTGTAAATACGATGCGTGGTCGGGTCGAGCGCGACAGTCTTGGCTCGGGTTGCCGTGGTCAGCGTTTGCACGAGCGTCAGCTTGCCGTCCACTTCCTTCGCGATCGTTAGGCCGCCTGCGCCAGTGCCACCGGGAGTAAACGCGTAGCCCGTGCCAGGGTCAAACGCTGCGGAGTCAATGCCCGGCGCAGCAGGTAAGGTTGAAAGCACTTTGCCGTTGGTCGAGTCCATCAAGGCCATCGTGTCATCGCAACCGAGGATGAGGCGGTGATGGACGAGGTCAATCGCCTGACCGGAAGCACCCTTCGCCGGAGCATTGGGCCAGCGCGCGACAACGGTATGCGTTTTGGTATCAATGACGGCCACCTCGGCCTTGTCTTCCAAATTGTTATAAACGCGCCCCGCTACCGGGTCGGACGTCGCTGCCTCAGGCTTGCCCTCGAGAGGAATCGTGGCGATAACTTCGCCCTTGGCCACATCGATGACGGAAGCCGACTGGCTTTTACCGTTGAAAGCGTAAACTTCGTTCTGGCCGGGTTCGTAGAAAATCCAGTCTGGGTTTGTGCCCGTCTCAACCGTCTTGGTGACTTTGAGGGTCTTCAAATCAAAGATGGCGACATTATTACCAGCGCCATTGCTAATAAAACCCAACCCGGCCTTCGGCGCGATCGCAATGCCGTGCACACCGTTCATGTCGGGAATGTCGCCGACCACCACATCCTTCTCAATGTCCACCACGGTGACCGAAGTGCCATGGCTGACGTAGAGGCGCTTGCCTTCGGGGTCTACAGTCAAATAATCCGTGCTCGGCGAGCCGCCGATGTGGATTTCTTTGATAAGATGATATGGGCCGGACGCAGGGGCCACTGCAGGGGCATCTGCCGCGATGGCGGCCACGGCCGCCGAACTCAAAGCACACAAGACCAACAACGAGGAATTTTTCATGGCTTAATACAAAAACGAGGGAGGGGGGAAATGAGAGGGTTATGCTATACCCTTTTGCATTATGGGAACATGACGGTTTTGGGGCAGGCTCCCGTCAACCAATCTTAACCCACCCTACTTGGCCAAGCCCCAGCGGAAGGTAAAGGGGTAGATAATCACCACGGCGCGACCGACAATATTTTGCGCTGGAACCGGGCCCCAATAACGGCCGTCATAACTGGTGGGGGAATTGTCTCCCATCGCAAAGTAATGGTCGGAAGGAACGGTAAACGGATGGCCAGACTGGAGGAGTACGGCGCTGCCATTGCCGAAAGTGTAGCCGGGGTAGTTCTCCACCTTATGGCCGTTTTTGTCGAAGGCGGCGGCGCCCGTGTTGGGCTGGCCATTGCGGTAAAGCATCGGAGGGTGGACCTCCAGCACGTCACCCGGCCCCCCCCACCAGACGTTTGATGTAGTTCTGGTCTTCCTGCGTCGTCACTCCGTCAATCACCGTGTAAAGATCCTTGATGCCGCTGGTGTGAAAGACAATCGGGTCACCCACTTTGGGCGCGATAAAATTGTACGAGAACCGATCCACAAACAGCATGTCGCCCGTACGCAGGTCAAAATTCAGTATCGGTTCGCCCGCTTGCGCTTTATGTCCCGTGTCCAGATACACCCGGCCTTGTTCGTCGTGATGGATGTACCCGCCTTGAGCAAGCAGGCTCGGCATCCGATTTACATCCTTTTGCGCCTGTTGGTAGAGATCGGGGAAGTAAGTCTCGTAGATGGCTTGATCGAAGCCGTAATCGAAATCCATCGGCACCCGGTCCGTGACGGCCTGGCCGCCCACAAAAATACGGTACTCCCGATCAGCGTCCGCCGACAGCCAAAGATGCGACCACGAGCGGACGCCTACCTTCTCAAAATGGGCTGTAAAAGGGCCGTCATCCAGCGGGATGATGACTTCGCCAGCGGCGGGCGCGCGCAGCTCATGGTGCGTCGCCCCTTGCACGATTAAATTAAACACCTGCGCCAGCGGGTTGGGTCCAGGCTGGTCAATCGCATACACGTACGGCGTCATGCCGTTGTACGTCGGGTACATCGAGTTCGTCGGAATCTTAAAGGGCTCGAGAAAAAACGTGCGGAAGCCGATGACGAGAATCGCCGCCGAAATAATCATCTCCGTGTATTCCGACGCAAAGGTCAGCGGGTAAATATCGCCGCCACAGGGCAGCATCGCGGCGTGCAGTTCATCAGCCGCTTTTTCCAAAATTTCCGGATGGGCCTTCTGCTCCCACAACTGTTGCAAGCGGGCCGAAGCCGCGCGCAACGTCGCCAATGCCGGAGCGGGCACGACATCCCGACGGTAGCAATCCACCTTGTCGGCCAAGCGCAGCAGGTCTTCCGCCTGGTCGAGGGCGCGCTTGGCGGAGGATTTGGGGAAAGGGAACATCGCGGAGAGGAATAAGGATTATTGTGAAAAAATTCAGCACAAATCCGCCACCCGCCTAGGAACCCGCATTGGTATGCAGGATTTTGACAAAAGCCTCCTGCGGGATCTCCACCGAGCCGATCTGCTTCATGCGCTTTTTGCCTTCCTTCTGCTTCTCGAGCAGCTTGCGCTTGCGCGAAATGTCGCCACCGTAGCACTTCGCCGTCACGTCCTTGCGCAGGGCAGAAATAGTTTCGCGGGCGACAATCTTGCCGCCGATCGCCGCCTGAATGGCGACCTTGAACAACTGCTGCGGTAAAATTTCCTTGAGCTTTTCGCACAGCGCGCGCCCGCGGCCTTCGGCCTTGGTGCGGTGCACAATCGAGGAAAAAGCGTCGACCGGGTCGTCGTTGACCAAAATATCGAGGCGCACGAGGTCGGACTCCTGGTACTCGCCTACTTCGTAATCCATCGAGCCATAGCCACGGGTGATGCTCTTCAGGCGGTCGTTGAAATCCACGAGGATTTCATTCAGTGGCAGCATCGCGTGGAGTAGAATGCGCTCTTCGTCGAGCGTTTCGGTCTTGTCGCACAGGCCGCGCTTTTCGGCGATGAGGGCCAAGAGGTCGCCGATGGAAGTGTTCGGCGTCAAAATCGTGGCGCGAATCGTCGGCTCCGCAATCGAAAGAATGATGGATGGGTCAGGCAACTGCACCGGATTATCAATTTCCAACGTGGTGCCATTCGCTTTGTTGATTTTGTACACCACGCTCGGGTAGGTCGAAATAATGTCCACGTCGTACTCGCGGCGGATGCGCTCTTGCACGATTTCCATGTGCAGCAAGCCGAGGAACCCGCAACGGAAGCCAAATCCCAGAGCCGCGGAGCTTTCTGCGGTGTACACCAGCGCGGAATCATTGAGGCGCAGTTTGGACAACGCCGTCTTCAATTTTTCGTGGTCGGAAGTATCAATCGGGTACAGACCGCTGAACACCATCGGGCGGACTTCCTTATAACCCGGCAACATTTCCTTCGCGGGTTCGGCAAAGCGCGTCATCGTGTCGCCGATTTTAATGTCGTGCACGTCCTTGATGTTGGTGACGACATAGCCCGTGCTGCCGGCCTCCAGCGAAGCCTGGGCCTTGGGCGCGGGCTCAAAAATGCCGACTTCCTTCACCTGCACGCGCAGGCCCTGCGACATCAGCATCACTTCGTCCCCGGCTTTGAAGCTGCCGGAAAACACGCGCACGTAGCTGATGACGCCCTGGTAACTGTCGTAAATGCTGTCGAACACCAGTGCGCGGGTGGACGGGTAATCCGCCCAGCGCGGCGGCGGCAGGCGGTGCACAATCGCTTCCAAAATATCTTCGATGCCGAGGCCGGACTTGCCCGAGGCGAGAATCGCGTCTTCGCCGGGAATCTGCAGCACGTCTTCGAGCTGCTTGCGGGAGTGCTCGATGCGGGCGCCGGGCAGGTCAATTTTGTTGATGACGGGGATGATCGTCAGGTTCTGGCTCATCGCCAGCCCGGCGTTGGCCACGGTCTGGGCTTCAACACCTTGGGAGGCATCCACCAGCAACAACGCGCCTTCGCAAGCGGCGAGGCTGCGCGAGACCTCGTAGGAAAAGTCCACGTGCCCCGGCGTATCAATGAGGTTGAGATTGTACAGCTCCCCATTCTTGGCGCGGTACTGCATGGCCACCGGGTGGCACTTGATGGTGATACCGCGCTCGCGCTCCAAGTCCATGGCGTCGAGGTGCTGGGCGGTCATCTCGCGCATGGCCACGGTGCGGGTAGCTTCCAGCAGACGGTCGGACAGCGTCGTCTTGCCATGGTCTACATGGGCAATGATGCAAAAGTTACGGGTATGCGCCAGGTCGGGCATGGGAAACCGTGTAGAACACCAATTTCCGAGGGGGAAGGCAACGGAAATGTGGCCTAAGCGGTAGGTTGCGGGGCCTCTGCGGCCTACTCAAAATCCGCCCACTCGCACGCCTGTTTGATGACAATCGCCTTGTCGATCCGCTTGGCAAAGCCGGCCAATACCGCGCCGAGGCCGCATTCATAATATTCGGTAATTCCCTGCGCCAAGGCCGCGCGCTGGCAGTCTTCCCAGCATACGGGCGAAACGATCTGCTTCACCAGTGCGGCCTTGATATCTTCCGGCGCGCTCACTTCTTTGCCCGTAACATTAGTATAGACCGTAAAGCGTGGCGTTTTGAACTCGGCGTCTTTCAAAACATCGGCATAAGCCGCGCTCGCGCCGGACATAAGACGGCTGTGGTAAGCCCCCGCGACTTTCAAAGGCATCGCCATCTTGAACCCGCGTTCTTTCGCCAAGCCCGCCGCCTTCGTCACTTTATCCGCCTCGCCAGAGACGACAATCTGCCCTGGGCAATTCAGGTTCGCTAAATCAATGTCGCATTCCTTGGCCAAGGCTTCGGCCAGGGCGCGGTCGCCGCCAATGAGCGCCGCCATGCCGCCCTTGGTCGTTTCGCAGGCCTTTTGCATCAACTCCGCGCGGGCGGCAACAAGGCGCAGGCCCGTGGCAAAATCAAATACCCCTGCTGCCGCCAGCGCGGTCAATTCGCCGAGGCTCAAGCCCAGCGCGGCTTTGCAGTCCGAAAGCTTTTCCTTTTCGGCCAAAATTTTCGCCGACGCAAAGCCGAGCACATACAACGCCGGCTGGCAAACGCGCGTCTGGGTCAGTTCCTCTTCCGGGCCCTCGAAGCAGATCTTTTTGAAATCGTAGCCGAGGACATGGTTGGCCTCGTCGTAGAGTAGGCGCGCGGAAGGCGCGTTGTCGTAGAGCGTCCGCCCCATGCCGACGCGTTGCGCGCCCTGCCCTGAAAAAAGTAAGCCCACTGCCATGCTCTTTAACTGCCCGCTTACCGCGGGGTTGAAAAGCCTTTTTTCGGCCGTCGTCCACCACCCCATAACCCCAAACTACCGAAAATGAATATTAGCGGGATTGTAAAAACAGCCAGACCATCCACATGAAATGTCCGGTTCAATACGGCCTGCGCCGGATCCTGCGGGTTGACATAGCAGCTGGTCACGGCGTGTCTCGGATATTTTTGCACTGCGGCGGATTGCCATTCGCTGTCGGGCAAAAAGCCGCGGGTGAAGTCATACTGCACCGATTGATAATGTTGCCCCGCCACGTCATAATTGTAGGCGATCTCCACCGCGCTTTCTGTGTAAGTGTAAAAACGGCCTGAGGCCATCCTTGTTACCAGCCGACTGGATTGAACGAGGCAGGGCGTCAGGATCCAAGTTTGGGCCTGACGACCGGCCCACCATGGCAGCACGATATTGGGCAGCAAAATACCGAGGCCGAAAATGAAGCACAAAACACCCCAAAGCTTTAAGACCCAAAGTAAGATAGTTGCCGTTGAACGACTGAACCCACGCGACATTCAGTGAGGCTAATCTGCCAATCGCCCCCCGCGCAAGCTGCTTGTCGGTAGAAAAGCAGCCGACTTTTATAATCAAAACGACTCCGCCTCGACCGCGTCCTTTGCCTGCTTGAGGCTGACGTGGTTGATCTCGCGGTACATTTTGATCGCGCCGATTTTATCGCCTTGCGCCAACAGGTGGCGCACATCGTCCATCGTGTCCACCCGGTCGGGGATCAGGCTCGGGCATTTTTCGCGTCCGCCCTGGGCAACCCAGCGCAAATAAAAGAAAAACGCCCCGGCGAGCAAAGCCGCCGCGAAGGAAGCGAGGTAAATACCGAAAGTGGACATTCGCCTTAACTGCCCATTTCCGCCCGTCTTGAAAAGCTTTAATTAGGGTTGTTCCTTTACTTCAGCACACTTTGCCATTTCCAGCGCCAGCCAAGGGGGCTTCGTGTGCGTCGGACACTTCGCTGCCCGGTCTTATTTCCACTCTGGATAGTTTCTCGTTTAATCCCCCGATCCTGGAATAATTTCCTCCAAACATTAATACTGGTGTTTTTTATCAGTAAGGCCGTATGCTGAACCCGGTCGGCATACCCCCTGCGAATGTCGCCTAATTTTTCCGGCTTGGCCGCGCCTTGGTCAGTAGCGCGCATCCTCCCTCCCCCCGTCATGAAAGCTTCGCAGATTCCCGGCGCCTTTATCTTCGCTGCTACACTTGTAGTGCTGGCGCCTTTGACCGCGGCGCAAAGCAACCTCACGGTTACCACCGGGCCGTCGCAAACCATTACCCTCGCGCCCAACACGACCACGGGTTCCTCCGGTTCCGTCCAAACCGGCAGCGTGGCGACGACTTCCGCGCACCTCGACGCCATCCAGCGCAATATGACTACGGCGTTAGACGCCCTATCCCACGCGACGACGAACAACAAGGGCGGCTATGTGGAAAAATCCATCGCCGATATCCATACGGCCATGACTGACCTGGCCCAAGGCATCCAATTCGCCAAAGCGACGCCAGGCGTCGATGGCCTGCCCCTGCCCGCGACGAATATGACGCAGCCCATTCTAGCCCAGATCAATGGCGCGCAAGGTACGCGGTTGAGTGTCGCGCCGAATTTGTTCCGCGCGCTCGACGCTTTTACCCTGGCCCTCAAGGAACTAGATGCCACCCCCGGTGGCGACCTGGGTGGGAATCGTGCTAAACTTCTTGCCGATATTGCTCTCTCCACCACCGACGTTATTTCGGGCATCAATGTTGCCGCAACGGGAAGCCCCACCAGCAGCCCGACCGGTATGACATTCACTTCCGGTACACTATCCTACACCGGTCCAAGCGGTCCGTCGTCACCCATTGTCCCGGTCGAATGGAATGCCGATCAGCAGATGAATAATTTCTTTGTCACCCGCTTCCTGGGTAGTGACGGTTTGAGCGCCAGCCGGATAAGCGCGGCCCCCATGGCCTATAATGACTCGATGCTGCTCGTGCTCGACGGCGGAAAGGCGAACCCGGCCTCCGTCTATAAAATAGACAGCCTGGAACTTATCGGCATAGCCATGCACCCGCATCCGGTGGCCTACGTAGTCCGGCAACATCAGGCCCCGCCTTCCCAGCCCACGCGCGAATTGACCGATTTTGAGAAGCAGGCCTTGGTTAACTTCAGCCGGGGGCGGGAAGTCTCGGCGGATTACGATAGCATGGGCGGACGCATCATCGTCGGCGCGGTGCGGGCGCAGGCCAGTTGCGTGTCGTGCCATCCGGGGGCGAAGGTCGGCGATGTTCTGGGCGCGTTTTCCTACCGTCTGAGCCTGACGGCCCTGCGCCAAGCCAAAGTTGATGCCAGCAGCAGTGTGACACACTGATGGCCCATCTATTGTTCTTTGGCATTTACGCCTAAAAAAACTCCAGCTGAGGAACCGAAGCCCGCGTTGGATTTATTTCGAACCAAACTCAAACACCACCGAGCCGCTATGGGAGCCGGAGACGGTTTGCGTCTGACCTTGCGGGCCGAGTTGCTCCTGCTGCTTGCCTTTGTCGCGCTGGGAGGGGATGACGTCGAGGAAGGCCAGACCCGTTGACGGGAAAACTTGCAACGGCCCCGCCCCGTCGGGCGCATCA
>Ga0206895_1016_pt2 | contig 46422 bp, 35 predicted proteins | sample Alteio_BWOrgHeat_51_FD_152967 | JGI IMG/M metagenome (GOLD analysis project Ga0206895, IMG submission 152967) | Enriched cells from forest soil in Barre Woods Harvard Forest LTER site, Petersham, Massachusetts, United States -... | ecosystem: Environmental > Terrestrial > Soil > Temperate forest >...
GCCCTCAATGAGTCAAGATATGTTTAAAGATTCCTCACGACGCGCTGCCATAAAGACGATGGTAGCAGGGACGGTTGCGCTGGGGGCGGCTCCTGTTATGTCGTCGTTTCGCAATATGGCAACGTCAACGCTGAAAGGAAATATTCATCATTCCGTATGCCGGTGGATATATGAAGATATGTCGCTGGATGCAATGTGTGAAGCGGTTAAAAGGATCGGGTTTTCCGCCATCGATCTTCTTGGCCCTAAAGACTGGCCTACAATAAAACAGCACGGCATCTGGTGCCCGATGTGCAATGGAGCGGAGATCAGCCTCACTCAAGGATGGAATCATACGGAATATCATCCAAAACTGATCGGCAATTACACGGAGCATATCGACCTTGTGGCGGCAGCGGGCTATCAAAACCTGATCTGTTTCAGCGGTAACCGGCAGGGGATGGACGACGAGACGGGTCTTCGGAATTGCGTCGATGGGATAAAGAAGATCATCGGGCAGGCGGAGAAGAAAAAAGTCGTCATTGTGATGGAGCTGCTCAACAGCAAGATCGATCATAAGGATCAGATGTGCGACCATACGAAATGGGGGGTCGAGCTGGTTAAGCGGATCGGGTCGGAGAATTTCAAATTGTTATACGATATCTATCACATGCAAATCGACGAAGGCGACGTGATCCGGACTATCACGGACAATCATCAGTACATTGCCCATTATCATACCGGCGGGGTGCCTGGACGCCATGAGATCGATGATACGCAGGAGTTGCATTATCCCGCGATCATGCGGGCGATCATTGCTTCGGGGTATACGGGGTATGTGGCGCAGGAATTTGTTCCAACGACTTCGGATAAGCTGGCCGGGCTGGAAAAATGCGTCCGCATCTGCGATGTATAAATTGTATTTTTTAAACTGTAAATAAAAATAGCTAACGATTATGGCCGACAACACTTACGACGCGATCGTGATCGGCTCCGGGATCAGCGGAGGCTGGGCCGCGAAGGAGCTGACCGAGAAGGGGCTAACGGTGCTTATGCTGGAACGGGGACAACATATCGAACACATCAAGGACTACCCTAGTGCAAACAAAGAAGCCTGGGACTTTCCCCATCGCGGGCATGCCACTGAAGAAATGAAAAAAGAGTACCCGGTCCTCAAACGGGATTACCCGCTGAGCGAATGGAATCTCGATTGGTGGGTAAAGGATAGCGAATGTCCTTATACGGAGGTCAAACGGTTTGACTGGTTCCGAGGATATCACACCGGCGGTCGTTCGTTATTGTGGGGCAGGCAGTGTTATCGGTGGAGCGATCTTGACTTCGAGGCGAATGCAAAGGATGGGATCGGGACGGACTGGCCGGTGCGTTATAAGGATATCGAGCAGTGGTACACCTACGTGGAAAAGTTTGCGGGGATCAGCGGGTCGGTGGAAAATATCCCGCATTTGCCCGACAGTCATTTCCTGCCGCCATATGATATGACCTGTGTCGAGAAGGACGTAGCCGCCAGGATCAAGGAGCATTATAAAGGACAGCGACATATGATCATCGGGCGGACGGCCAATATCACGGTCCCGTATAAGGGCCGCGTGGGCTGTCAGTTCCGGAACAAATGCTCGCTGGGTTGTCCGTTTGGCGGATATTTCAGTACGCAGTCATCCACCCTCCCGGCGGCGCGTGCAACCAATAAGCTCACGCTGAGGCCATGGTCGATCGTCACAAAGATCCTGTATGACAAGGATAAGAAACGGGCGACGGGGGTAGAAGTATTGGATGCGGAGACGAACAAAACATATCAGTACTTTTCAAAGATCGTTTTCCTGAACGCCAGCACGCTCAACAGTGCGTGGGTGCTGATGAATTCCGCTACCGATATCTGGCCGGACGGGTTGGGGAGCAGCAGCGGCGAACTTGGCCACAATTTGATGGACCATCATCTCGGGGTAGGGGCCGGCGGCCTTGTCGAAGGCTATGAAGACAAATATTATTTTGGCCGGCGTGCGAACGGGATCTATATTCCGAGGTTCCGCAATATGAATGGGGAGAAGCGGGATTATATCCGCGGGTTTGGTTACCAGGGCGGCGGCAGCAGGGAAGGGTATATGCATGAGGTAGCGGAGTACGCTATCGGCAAGGAATTCAAGGATGGGCTGACGGAGCCGGGTCCCTGGCAAATGGGCATCGGGGGTTTTGGCGAGATCCTTCCATACCATGAGAATAAGGTCACGCTGGACAAGACCAAAAAAGACAAGTGGGGGCTTAATGTCCTGGCGATCGACTGCGAATTGAAGGAGAATGAGCTGAAAATGCGCAAGGATATGGCGGCCGATGCGGTGGAAATGCTCGAGATCGCCGGAGTAAAGAACGTCAAGAGCCGGGATGACAATCCTTTCCCCGGGCGAGGCATCCATGAAATGGGTACCGCCAGGATGGGCAAGGATGCAAAGAGCTCGGTGCTCAATCAATGGAACCAGGTTTGGGATGCCCCGAATGTGTACGTCACCGATGGGTCATTCATGGCTTCTGCAAATTGCTGTAATCCATCGCTGACCTATATGGCATTCACCGCCAGGGCCGCCGAACATGCCGTCAATGAATTGAAAAAACAAAACATATAAATCATGAACAGAAGAGATGCACTAGCCCGGGTAAGTCTGCTCCTTGGAGGAACGATCCTGGGTGCGGAAGCTTTCCTGTCAGGCTGTACCAACCCTCCGGAGCAAAAGCTGGGTGGGATGGGGACCAATTTTTCCAATACCGATATTGCCTTCCTCGATGAAATAGGGGAGACCATCCTGCCGAAGACCAATACACCGGGTGCAAAGGACGCACAGGTGGGAGCCTTCATGGCCATTATCGTAAAGGATTGCTACACCCAGGCCGACCAGAAGGTCTTCCTGGATGGCATGCAAAAACTCGATGATGCCAGCAAGCAGAAGAACAGCAAGTCTTTTATGGATGCCACACCGGAACAGCGGCATGACCTGCTGGTCGACATCGACAAAGAGGCAAAGGATTATGCGGCGAAAAAGAAGAAGGAAGATCCCATGCACTATTTCAGCATGATGAAGCAATTGACCCTCTGGGGTTATTTCACGTCCAAGCCGGGGGCGACCGAGGCGCTTCGCTACGTAGCGGTGCCGGGGCGGTACCAGGGGTGTATCGATTATAAGAAGGGGGACAAGGCCTGGGCGACGAGCTAAAACTGCCGTCAATTTTTTCTATAGACCGAATCGAAGGTTTTGGAGATATTGGCAGTCATGACGCCGATGGTATCGAGACCTCTATCCGGGATCTTCATGCTGACCTTGAACTCGCAGTTGTAGACCTTCTTGTCTTCAAAATAAACCACATTGAGGATTTGGATATGCACTTTGCTGGAGTCGAAATAAGGGGTCTTTTCGAGGTGTGCCAGCATCGCTTTCTTCAACTCCGTTCCAACCTCTTCCCGGGAGAGCTTTCTTTCGCAGCCAAGGGAGAGAAGCAAAATGCAACCGATAGCAATTTTGCGCGCGCTATTAAATGAAACACTCATAAAGCATGTATTAAGCGTGAAAATACCTAACGAAAGCATACTTAGGTAAAAAAAAGTTAAAAAACTTTTCTGCATTCAAGTTTTTCTATATATTTTTATCCGTCAGTCGATTCTCACCATTCAAAACAAACAACTGCGCTATGCCATTCAAAACTAACGGCTTTGCAAGATTTGGTCTTGTAATGACCTTTCTGCTTTTTCTATCTTCTGGCCTTTTTGCACAAGAAACTGTTACGGGAAAAGTCATCGGGAGTGCTGATAAGCAGCCAGTCCCTTTTGCTACCGTGCAGGTTAAAGGCGAAAAAGGCGCTACGCAGACAGCTACCGATGGTACGTTCTCTATTCGTCTCGCGAAAAGCAATGGTAGCCTCGTTATTTCCGCTGTAGGCTTTGAGACCCAGCAGGTGCCCGTCGCCGGGAATGCCGCACTGGGAATTATCACCCTCAGGGTCGCCACTTCGACACTCAATGACATCGTGGTAACCGGCTACACCGCTCAGCGAAAGAAGGATATTACCGGTGCTGTTGCGGTTGTCGACGTCAAGAGTATGACCGCGGTTCCCAATGGAGCCACGGAAAACCTGTTACAGGGCCAGGCGGCCGGTGTTCAGGTCATTGCTTCCGGTAATCCGGGTCAGGGTGCCGATGTACGCATCCGGGGGATCGGATCCTTCGGAGACAATACCCCCCTTTACATTATTGATGGGGTGCAGGCTGATCTGAGTAACATCAACCCGAGCGACATCGAGAGCGTCCAGATCCTGAAGGATGCCGGCGCTGCCGCTATCTATGGGGTGGCCGGCGGCAACGGCGTTGTCATTGTCACTACCAGAAGAGGCCGTGCGGGTAAGACGACCATTTCTTATGATGGGTTTGTCGGTTCGACTCAACCGATCGGCGGCAATGCCTTCCATTTGCTGAATTCGCAGGAGCTGCTCACCTTGACGAAGCAAGTCGACGTCGCAGCGGGAACTCCCAGCCAATTGTACGGCCCCAGCTACACGATGCCCGACTTCATGTACAACAGTTCTGCGGGACCGCACTCGGCGGCGGCGGGGGATCCGGCTGTCAATCCTGCGCTTTACAATTTCGATGAGGCGAATCCGAACAATGATTACCTGATCGCCGCGGCAAATAAAAGCGGTACGGATTGGTTCCACCAGGTTTTTAAGCCGGCGCTCCAGCAAAGCCATACCATCAGCGCCAGCGGCGGGGGCGAAAAGTCGACGTACTTTTTCTCACTGAACTACCTCGATAACCAGGGAACCCTGATGGACACCTACCTTAAAAGGTATTCTGCCCGTATCAATACCGTCTTCAACGTCAAAAGCAACATCCGTTTCGGGGAGAATGCTTATGTCTTTTACCGGATAAACCCGCCACTGGGCTCCGGTAACCAGAGTGAAGGCAACGATATTTCCTATACGTATCGGGAACAGCCGATCATTCCGGTGTACGACATCAAGGGAAACTATGGTGGAACCTTCGACGGCCCGGAATTAGGCAATGGACATAATCCGGTAGCCGATCTTCAGCGGACGGCCAATAACAAATACAATCAGTGGGATGTGATCGGGAACGTATTTGCGGAGGTGGACTTCCTGAAGCACTTTACGATCCGTACGAGCTTCGGTGGTACGATCGACAACCAGTACTCCTACCATTTTACGTACAATGACTATAATGACGTCGAATCACACACCAGTCTGAATGCGTTCAACGAAGATGCTCAATACAACAGCACGACGTTATGGACCAACACGCTGGCTTATACCAACACGTTTGCCGAAAAACATGCGGTGAAGATTCTTGTCGGAACGGAGTCAAAGAATAACTACGGCAGAGGCGTCGGCGGAGCGGGTAATGCCCTTTTTTCGAGTGATCCCGCCTACTGGATCCTCAGCAATGCCACGCAAAACGTTACCAACTACAGCTACGCCTATATCAACCATACGGAGTCGTATTTTGCCCGCATAGATTATGCGTTCAACGACAAATACCTGCTCCAGGCCAATATCCGCCGGGATGGCTACTCCGTATTCGGCCCTACTGCCCAAACGGGTAATTTCCCGTCCGTCTCGCTCGGCTGGCGTTTGTCGCAGGAAGAATTCATGAAGTCGGTGACCTGGATCAACGACCTGAAGCTCCGCGGTAGCTGGGGGATCCTGGGTAATAACCGGAATGTACAAGCGGCCAATGCGTACAATGTATTCGGGACCAATTTCGGCAACTCCTATTATGATATAAACGGTACAAGTACCTCCACCGTACAGGGATTTTATGCTACCCAGATCGGCAACCCAAGTACCACCTGGGAGCAGGATAAGGTGACCAATATCGGTTTGGATGGAACTGTTCTCAATAACAAGATCGATTTCAACCTGGAGTGGTTTACCAAAACATCCGACCATCTCCTCTTCCCGGATGTATTGCCCTACACGGTTGGCGCAGCCAATCCCCCATATGTCAACATCGCCAATGTGAAAAACTCCGGCGTGGATATTCATGTGGGCTACAAAGGAAGTGTCGGTCAGGACTGGAAATATGGCATTGGATTGAATGTCTCGGCTTATAAGAGCCTGGTGACGAATGTAGGCGGGGCCGGCTATTTTGATGCCGGAGGTTCCCGGATCGGGGAGTTTACCCGCAACGCGACTGGCCATCCGCTCGGCGAATTCTACGGCTACAAGGTCGTTGGGATCTTCCAGAGCATCAAGGATACCACCGGGCATAACCAGCAGGACGAAGCGCCCGGACGCTTCATCTACCAGGATGCCAACCACGACGGGGCCATTACGCCCGCCGACCGGGAGTGGTATGGCAATCCCAACCCGAAGTTCACCTACGGGATTAACCTGACCGCCAGCTATAAGTCATTTGACCTTACGGCCTTTTTCAACGGATCGTATGGCAACAAGGTGATCAACTACGTACGCTACTGGACGGATTTCTATGATGCCTTTGCCGGTAACAAGAGCCAGGATCTGCTCTATCATTCGTGGAGCCCCAGCAATCCCAATGCGAAGACACCAGCGCCGTTCGAGTCGACCAGTTTCAGTACGGATGAAGTGCCCAACTCCTACTTTATGGAGAGCGGTTCCTTTATGAAGCTGAAGAATTTGACCCTCGGGTATACGCTGCCGAGGAACATTTTGAAAATGGCGAACATAGATAAGTTCCGGATTTACGCACAGGTCATCAATGTATTTACCATCACCAAATACACGGGCCTTGATCCTGAACTGATTGGATCCGGGCAGAATTACCAAAATCCCGGTAACAATCCTGCTTTTGCGGCGCAGAGTTCCTTTGGTATCGACTATGGCAACTACCCCAACAATCAACGGAGCTTTATTGTGGGAGTAAATCTGTCATTCTAACTCAAAACCCATTCTTAAGCTTATAACGATTGAAACATGAAAAATATACGATTTAGAAAGTCTCTTATTTTTGGAATTGCGGGGGTGACCCTGTTGCTGGCCTGCGGCAAGAAATATCTGAAAACCGTTCTGCCGGGTGCAAGCGACGCCAATGCGCTGGCCAACAATGCAGGTGTTCAGGGTTTGCTGATCGGTGCCTATTCGATGTTGGATGGGATCGGCGCGCTTGGAAACGGCGGTGGCGAACCAGGTCTTACCGATGGAAGCGGCGGGATTTGGGAAACTTCTGCGGATAACTGGATCTACGGAAGCGTGGCAGGCGGCGACGACCACAAGGGTTCCGACCCTGGCGACCAGCCGGATATCGTTCCTATCCAGGCCTATGCCGAAACCTCCGCTGACCTTTTCTTCAATGACAAGTGGGGAACGCTGTTTGGCGCTGTCCAACGTTGCAATGACGTCATCCGGGAAGTACGGCTGGTCAAGGATGGTAGCATGACGCCGGCCGACACCGTCGAGGCGATCGCGGAAGCCCGTTTCCTTCGGGGCTTGTATCATTTCGAAGCCATCAAGATGTGGAAGAACATTCCTTACCTGGATGAGAGCGTTACGTATGGCAACAACAATTTCAACGTTCCGAATACGGTAAGTGCGTGGCCGATGATCGAAGCGGATTTTCAATATGCCATCGCCAATCTGCCTCCGACCCAGACCTCGGTCGGCCGGGTGAATGTTTGGGCGGCCAAGTGCTTCCTTGCAAAGGCGTACATGTACGAGCTGAAATATTCCGATGCGTATACCATCTGGCAGGATGTCATCGCCAATGGAGTTACCTCCGGCGGTGCGAAATATGCGTTGTTGGCGAAATACGGCGACAATTTCAATGCCGCCTTTAAGAACAGCTCCGAGTCTATTTTTGCGTCTCAGTCTTCTGTCGATGCCCTCTCTGCCGGCGGTAATGGGAATGCAGGCGATGTGCTCAACTTCCCTTATGGCGGACCTTCCACCTGTTGCGGATTCTATCAGCCTTCTTATAGCCTGGTCAATTCGTTCAAGGTCGATCCGGTTACGGGCTTGCCGTTGGTGACGACGTACAATAACGACGACCTCAAAAACGACGAGGGTATTCCTGCCTGGGCAGGCACCGGCGCGGATACCTTCGCGATCGATGCAAGGCCTGTAGACCCCCGCCTCGACTATTCGACAGGCCGGAGAAATATTCCTTACCTGGACTGGGGTAATGATCCGGGTGCATCCTGGGTTCGTAACCAGGGAAGCGCTGGACCTTATCTGCCGATCAAATACATCGTCACCAAGGCACAAGCTGGAACGTTGTCGACGCAGTATGGCGGATGGGCCGTCAACCAGTCCACCGCAGACAATTACGTGTATATCCGGTTCGCAGACGTATTGTTGATGGCGGCAGAGTGCGCTGCACAGGCAAATGATTTTCCTACGGCGACAGGGTACGTCAACCAGGTCCGGACGCGTGCTGCCAATACGGCGAGTTGGGTTAAGTCGGCTACCGGTCTGTACGCTCCTTATGCGGCCAATTATAAAGTCGGCTTGTATGCGACGTTCCCCGATCAGCCAACGGCATTGCAGGATATCTACTTCGAAAGAAAGATCGAGCTGTCATCCGAAGGCCATCGGTTCTTCGACCTCGTTCGCTGGGGGATCGCCGACGTGGAGCTGAATGCGTACATTGCGCATGAGGCCAACGTGGACAACTACGTTTTGTTAAAGCCGAACAACAGCCTCGCGGTTTTCACCAAGGGCAAAAACGAATATTACCCCATCCCTCAGCCGCAGATCGACGCGAGTACGGTGGGAGGCAAGGCGACGCTGGTTCAGAACCCCGGGTACTAACAATTCTTCAGGGATAGAAAATATTCCGGTTAAAACGCAAAGAGGCAGAGACATGATCTCTGCCTTTTTTTATTACATTTATGCATGAAAACGATATTGCCGATGGTGGCGGCGGGGTTTGTTTTGCTCAGCTCCTGCTCGGAGAAAAAGCCATTGTTCCAATTGATATCTTCCGAACATTCCGGAGTACACTTCAACAATTTGATCCCGGACAACGACTCCATCAACATTCTGAATCTACAAAACGTTTACAACGGCGGCGGCGTCGGAATTGGGGATTTCAACAATGACGGTCTTCCGGATCTGTACTTCACCGGCAACATGGTTGGAAACAAGCTTTATTTGAATAAAGGCAATTTTAAATTTGAAGATGTGACAGCGGAGGCGGGGGTGGATGGCGCGGGTCATTGGTGCCGCGGCGTGGCGGTCGTAGACATTAACAATGACGGTCTGCCGGATATCTATGTCTGTGGAACACTGGTGCCAAACCCCGAAAAAAGGCGTAATCTACTTTACATTAACCAGGGACCGGACAAAAATGGGGTCCCGCATTTCAAGGAGATGGCGAAGGAATATGGCCTGGATGATACGCTGCATTCGACCATGGCCGCCTTTTTTGATTATGACAACGATGGCGACCTGGATATGTACCTTACCGTCAACGAGATCAGGCCAGGGGAAAACCCGGATCTTTACCGGCCGATCATAAAAGACGGATCCAGCCGCAGCACCGGCCGCCTGTACCGGAACGATTGGAACGACAGCCTGAAGCACCCTGTCTTCACGGACGTATCGCGCCAGGCGGGGCTTTTGAGGGAGGGATATGGGCATGATGTCACCATTGCGGATGTCAATATGGACGGCTGGAAGGATATCTATGTGTCGAACGATTTCCTGTCGAATGATCTGCTGTACATCAATAATCATGACGGAACATTTACCGAAAAATGCGGCGACTATTTTAAGCATACGGCCGCTAACGGCATGGGACAGGATATCGAAGACATTAACAATGACGGATTGGCCGATATCGTGGAGCTCGATATGAACCCGGAAGACAACTACCGCAAAAAGATGATGCTGAACGGTAACAGGTATCTGACCTACCAGAACAACGAACTTTTCGGCTACGGCTATCAATTTGTACGGAACAATTTGCAATTGAATCAAGGTCCAAGGATCGGCCGCGACGATACAATCGGTGATCCCGTCTTTAGCGAGATCGGATGGTACTCCGGCATATCGGAGACGGATTGGAGCTGGACCCCGATGGTCGTCGATTTTGACAACGACGGATATCGCGATATCGTCATTACGAATGGATTTCCAAAAGATGTCACCGACCATGATTTTGTCGCCTTTCACCGCCAGACCTCTTCGTATGCCTCACCCCTGCAGGTTTTACAAGAGATACCGCAGGTCAAACTGCATAAATATGCTTTCCGTAATGACGGCAATCTGCATTTTACAAATGTTTCAAAGGAATGGGGTTTGGTAACGACATCTTTTTCGAACGGGGCGGCTTATGCGGATCTCGACAACGACGGCGACATGGATATGATCATCAATAATGTCAATGACGAGGCGATGATCTATCGCAACATGACCATGGAGAATAAGAAAGAGAACGCGCATTACCTGAACATTGCTTTTCTCGGCGACAGCAAAAACAAGAATGGCTTTGGGGCCTTTGCGGAACTTCACTACGATCATGGAAAACAGCAGGTCTTCGAGAATACGCCGTACAGAGGGTATCTGTCCACGATCCAGGATATCGCGCATTTTGGGCTGGGTGCGGTCCGCGTGGTCGATACCGTACTGATAAAATGGCCAAATGGGCGAATGCAGACCCTGCTTGGCGTTGCAGCAGACACGGTGTTGAAAGTCGATATTCGCGATGCACACGATAAATACAGTTTCAGGAAAGACACGGTTTCTGCCGGTGCGATTTTCCGTGACATCACCGGCGACGTCAACGTGAATTATACGCAAAAAGAAAAGGATTATATCGATTTCAACGTGCAAAAGCTTTTGCCGCATAAATTTTCTCAATACGGGCCGGCACTGGCGGTGGGAGATATTGACGGCAACGGTTTGGACGATTTCATTGTGGGAAGCTCATCCGGCTATAGCGAAGTTGTTTTTCTCCAGCAGCCGGACGGCAAGTTCGTTCAAAAGGATCTTCTGACAGCCGCCGAGGCTCAGGTCAAACATTCGGACGATATGGGAGTATTGCTGTTCGACGCAGATGGGGACGGCGATCTCGATCTGTATATTGCCGCGGGTGGCTATAGAAATCCCTTGAATAGCCCGGCGTACCAGGATCGGCTTTATATCAATGATGGCAAAGGGAATTTCACCCTCGACACCGCCGCCCTTCCGCCAAATTTCAGCAGTAAGGCCTGTGTCCGGGCAGCCGATTTCGACCACGATGGGGACCTGGATCTTTTTGTATCGGGGCGTGTTGTCCCCGGCGGCTATCCACAACCGGTATCCAGCTATATCTACCGGAACGATTCGAAGAATGGTCACGTAAAATTCACGGATGTTACAGCGACTGTCGCAAAGGATCTTTTCAATATCGGGATGGTCTGTGACGCTTCCTGGACGGACTTCGACAATGACGGCTGGCCGGACTTGGTTTTGGCCGGAGAATGGATGCCGCTGACCTTTTTAAGGAATGACCATGGGGTCTTCAAAAATGTGACCGGTCAATCCGGAACGGCCGGACAGAAAGGGTGGTGGAACAGTATCGTCGCCGGTGATTTTGACAATGATGGTGATATCGACTATATCGTGGGCAATCTTGGCCAGAACTCGTTTTTTCGAGCCTCCGATCAATATCCGGCCAGGGTTTATGGAAAGGATTTTGACAATAACGGCGTTTATGATATGATGACATCCCTTTATCTTCCCGATTCGGATGGCATTGTCAGGGAATTTCCCGCCGAAACCCGTGATGACCTGCTAAAGCAGATGAACAGCAAGCGCAAAAAATTTCCCAGCTACAGGTCGTATGCGATGGCAACGATGGAGGATGTGCTTAGCCCGGAGGAGCGTAAAGGTGCGACAATATTGGAGGCGAATAATTTTCAAACCTGCTATTTTCGAAACGACGGGAATGGCAAATTCACCGTTATCCCCCTCCCGCCACAGGCGCAGTTCTCGACGGTATATGGGATGGTTACCGGAGATTTTGATGGGGATGGCAACCTGGATGTGGTCCTGAACGGAAACGATTTCGGTACGGAGCCCTTTATCGGCCGGTATGACGCGTTTAACGGGCTGTTTTTAAAAGGTGATGGCAAAGGGAACTTCACGCCACTATCGATCGTGAAAAGTGGGATTTTTATTCCCGGAGATGGCAAATCGCTGGCAGAATTGCGAGGAGCGAACGGTAATTGTTTGTTGGCCGCTGGCCAGAATCGAGGTCCGTTAAAAGTGCTGGAGCTAAAGAGAAAGATCCGGCAGTTCCCGGTTAAGCCGTCCGATGTCAGCGCGCTGATCACCTATAAAAATGGATCCCATCGAAAAGAGGAATTCTATTATGGTTCTTCGTTCCTGTCACAGTCTGGACGTTTTCTGCTGTTGGAAGACAGCGTGAGTTCTGTTGAAATTACAGACTCTGGCGGGAAGCGCCGAAGCATTAAATTAAAAGAATGAGAAATTGGCCTTCGATTTTTGTGATTGGGCTGGTCGTTTTGGCGGGAATTCCATTCATATCCTGCGATCCCGGCGATATCAAACGGAATAATACGCATTCGGAGACCGATCTTTCGAGTATCCGAAAAGGTAAGATACTGGCAGCTCAATATTGCCAATCCTGTCATCAACTCCCCGATCCCGCGCTACTTGACGCCGGGAGCTGGGAGAAGGGGGTGTTGCCCCACATGGGGCCGTTGTTGGGCATCAACTATTATAACGGCAAGACCTATCCCGCCGACAGAAATGACCGGTACCTTTTCAAAAATTATTATCCTTCGGTCCCGATGCTAAAACCGGAAGAATGGGGCCATATCATCGATTACTATACGGCGACTTCACCCGATTCGCTTCCCGGCCAGCAACGACCGGGTCCGATTGACAGTGGAGGGACCCCCTTCGAGGTCATAGTGCCAAAAGTGTATGCGGGTAGTCCCCCCACGACCTGTATGGTGCAGGTGGATACATCTTCAAAAACGCACACATTGCTTGTAGCGGATGCTATTCTGAAGAGGGTAGTGCGATGGAGTGCCCGTTTGGACCGGCTGGATTCCATCGAATGCGGCGGCCCGGTTGTAAACGTCGATTATGCAAAGGATGCAGCAGTTTTGACCAATATTGGCGTGCTAAATCCAACCAATGGGAAATATGGACGTGGACAACGATATGTTCAACATTCCGGCAGGATGCACCTCGACAGTCCCGCGTTGTTTGATAACCTCGCCCGGCCGGTGCAGATAACCGTCGCGGATCTCAATGGCGATGGCCGGCCGGACTATCTGGTGTGCGAGTTCGGCTATATGACGGGAGCCTTGAGCTGGATGGAAAATAAGGGCGATAGTGGTTTTGTGCGGCATATTATCCGGCAGATACCGGGCGCTATAAAAGCCTATATTAACGACTATAACCACGATGGCCGCCCCGACCTATGGGTGTTGTTTGCCCAGGCGGAGGAAGGCATATTTCATTTTACAAATAAAGGTGGGGGAGAATTCAGCGCAGAGGAGGTTTTGCGGTTCCCGCCCGCGTATGGTTCATCCTACTTTGAACTAACGGATATCAATAAGGATGGCTATCCGGACATAATATATACTTGCGGGGACAATGCGGATTTTTCGCCGGTACTAAAGCCGTATCATGGCGTGTATATTTTCCTGAATGACGGCAAGGATCATTTTGTGCAGCGATATTTTTATCCCATCAATGGATGTTATAAGGCAATTGCCCGGGATTTTGACGGAGATGGCGATATCGATATTGCGGCTATTTCCTTTTTTGCGGATTACAACCGGCAGCCCGGTGAGGGGTTTATTTACCTGGAGAACCAGGGCAACCTTCAATTCAAGGCGCATACGCTGCCGGGAAGTCGCGTGGGTCGATGGCTTACGATGGACGCCGCGGATTTGGATGGAGATGGCCGCATAGATATTATTTTGGGAAATTTTTCGGTAGCTCCGCAGATGATCAAATCCGGCATCGATTGGAAAAAAGGGCCGCCCTTTCTCTTTTTAAAAAATATCGGCAAAACGAACTGAAGGTCTCATCTAAATAAAAAAGGAGTGTTCCATGTCGACGTTTCCTTCCTGGCTGGTTTTTGCGTTGCTGTCGGCGATTTTTGCGGCGCTGACCGCCGTTTTTGCAAAAGCGGGGTTGAAGGATGTCAATTCCGATCTCGCGACGGCCATCCGCACTGCCGTGGTGTTGCTTATCACCTGGGTGATCGTTTTGTTGCGCGGGAATGCGCGGGGGATACCGCAACTGACCCGAAGTAACTGGTTATTCCTGGTTTTGTCGGCGGTGGCGACCGGGCTGTCGTGGTTGTTTTATTACCGCGCGTTGCAGTTAGGGAAGGTATCGGAGGTCAGTGTGATCGATAAGGGGAGTATACTATTTACGATCTTGCTATCCTTTCTATTTTTGCGCGAGCCGCTGACCGGGCGGGTGGTCGTGGCGGCGCTGTTGATTACGGGGGGGATGATGGTGTTGATTTGGAAGTAAGGGTAAATATTCGGGACTAAGATAGTTGCCAACGAGAATATCTGCTTATCTTGAGGAACCCGAACTTTGAACCCGAATGCCACTTAACAAGTTGATTGACTGTGCCCTTTGACGTCCTCCATAATGAGAAAGAATTGTTGTCGCAAGTGTCCCAAGGGGATAGGGAGGCGTTTCGGATAATGTATACTACCTGTTATCCGCAAGTCAAACGATATATCTCTTTGTTTGAGTCCTCCGGGAAGGTGCTGGAGGAATTGACGCAGGACGTCTTTGTACGGATCTGGGAAAAGCGCGTGCGGTTGATGGAGGTGGAATCCTTCCAGGGCTATTTGTTTGTGGTGACCCGAAATGTCGTTCTTAATTTCTTCCGGGCGTTGAAAGTGAGGCAGAAGATAAAAGAGCTGGACGAAACGGTGGTGCCAGGCGACAATGAGTTGGAGAATGAGTTGCTATTCAAACAATACTATCGATTGGCGCTGGAGGCCATTGCCAAGCTGCCGCCTGGCAGACGCAAAGTATTGAAAATGAGCGTCGAAGGCGGTTTGACGCTGGATGAGATCGCGGCGCGGCTTGGGATCACGCGGTCCGGGGTCAAGAAGCAGCTCTATGCGGCGATGACCTTTGTACGGCAGTATTTGCGGGACCATGGGGAGATAGGCCTTGCGCTGGTTATTTTTCTTTCACTTTTTGAAGGGTAAATTTTCTTTTCTTACGAGGTATCCTTTGACGCCCCGCGGGTGTCTTTAAGTTAACGCCTTATTTATATGAGTTTACCGGAAGCCAGGCAGTTTGTCGAAAGATTTGTCACAGGGAAATATACATCAGAAGAGCATGCGGCATTTCTGCAGTGGCTAAAAGAGGCGACGGTGGCTGAGATTGCGGACGTTGCGGAAATGCATGAATCCTTTCAGGGAGAGTGGGTATTACCGGTGGGGCCTTCTTCGGAGTGGGTGATGGAGATGGAGCGGAAGTTGGATACAACGGAGATGGATGATCGGGAAGAGGAAGAGGAGGAGATGGTGCCGCTGGTTCCGATGCGACCAAGGAGGCTCATACGTTGGAATGGTTGGATGTCGGCTGCGGCTAGTGTTATTGTTATATCGGCGGGTACCTATATGTATGTTCACAAACTGAGATCCGGGTCTGATGTGATGAAGGAAAAGGAGAAGTTATTGGTGATGACCCTCACGACACCGAGGGGTACTTTGCAAAGGGAATTTGTATTGGAGGATGGCAGCAAAGTCTGGCTGAATGCGGGTTCTACGTTGAAATATCCGGTACACTTCAGTGATAATGAGCGATTGGTAGAGTTGTCGGGGGAGGCCTTCTTCGATGTGACGGGGAGTACCGAAAGACCTTTTCGGGTGCTGATCAAGGATGCGGAAGTGGACGTTTTGGGTACTTATTTCGCCATATGGGCTTATGATGATGAGCCGGAGAGTAGAACTACGTTGGTGAGTGGTGCGGTGAAAGTCACGAGTGGCGAGCGAAGTGAAATATTGAAACCGGGGGATGAGGCGGAAGTTGTCAATGCGTCGCAGGTTGGTGTAGCGGAGATTGCGGTTCATTCAGGTGTCAATACGAAGCTTGTGCAGGGGTGGCAGGGAGGTTTTTATAGTTTTAAAGGTCGGCCACTTCGTACGGTCATGCGGGAGATTGAAAGGGTGTACGACGTTCATGTTCAGTATCAGTCAACTATAGACAACCCGCAAATTGACGCGAATTTGGATCTGACAAAAGGGTTGGATATCGTTTTAGACCAGTTGGAAGGAAGCCTTTACGGGGAACCAAAGATACATTTTACGCACAATGGAAAAACCGTTATAGCATCATCTGTCTGAACCATACTATTGTCCATAGCCATTGAACCAAGTCCAAGAGTTACAGCCGCGGTCATGGGTAGATAAAGTAGATAACTAAGTATTTATTTTATGTTTACTCATGATTTGTAGGCTGTAACTTTATTGATCAAAACCTGCAAATGGGCCTGCTAAAACCGGCTATCGCCTTCCTATTACTATGCTTGATCCAAAGCCGGTCTGTCCTTTGTCAAGAGCCCCCACGGATTACCCTAACCGAAACGAACGCTCCCTTCTCAAAAGTCATGGATGATCTTCAGGCCCAGGCCGGGCTCACCTATGTTGGGTTGAGCAGCCTGGCGCAATTGGGTCATCCGGTATCTTTTTCCGTCAAGAATGCTACATTAAAGCAAGTGCTTGAGCTTTGTTTCAAGGGTCAGCCATTTACGTATAAATTAGTTCACGGTGCCGTGACGCTCATGCCGCTCGAGGTTGCGCAAACCGCCATCGTCCATGGCAGGGTTTGCAATGTCAATAATGAACCATTGGCACTGGTAACGGTGCAGGTCAGGGGCGATGCTACTGCAGTGGCGACGGATGATAACGGCGAGTTCAGCATCAAGGCTCATGCTGCCGATCCGCTGCTGATCATCAGCAGTGTGAATTATGAGACGCAGGAGGTCCGGGTGAAGGCCGGAAAGGAAGTGGCGATTCAACTGGTACAGCGGATCAACGAGCTGAGTGATGTCGTCGTTTTGTATACGGGGTTTCAGAGTGTAAAAAGAAAGACGACGACAGGGTCGTTTGACGCCATCGACAACGACCTGCTCAATCGCCGGATCAGTCCCAATATCCTCGACCGGATCGATGGGATCAGCAGCGGGGTATTGTTCAACACGAATATTGCCGCCGGGACAAACCAGTCGACGATCACCATCCGCGGCCGGAGTACGATCTTTAGCAATCCCAACCCGCTGGTCGTTGTCGACAATTTCCCGTATAGCGGGGATATCAACAATATCAATCCCGATGATGTGGAGACCGTGACGATCCTCAAGGATGCCTCGGCAGCCTCCATTTGGGGAGCGTTGTCGGGCAATGGAGTTATTGTCATTACGACGAAGAAGGGCAACTTGAATCAGAAGCCGAAACTGGTGTTTAATACGAGCCAAACGGTTGGGGCGAAACCGAATTTGTATTATTTGCCGATTTTGAAATCGAGCGATTATGTGGATGTAGAGCAGTATTTGTTTCATCAGGGATATTATAATTCGACGTATTCGAGTCCGTTTCACCTCGCGCTCACGCCGGTGGTGAATCAGTTGTACGCGGATAGTCTGGCAGGCATGACGCCTGATGAAGAAAAGGCGCAGATCGGAGGGTTATTTGGTGGGCTGGATTATCGGCCTGGGTTGGGCAAGTATTTCTATCGGCCGAGTTTGAACAGCCAGGTGTCGCTGAGCCTAAGCGGCGGCGGCGAACAAAACCATTATTATTTGTCGGCAGGTTATGATCGGGATCTTAGCAATCTGAACCGAAATGAATATGACCGGGTGACGATCAACGGGAATAATACCTATTACCTGCTCCATGGAAAGCTGGAGGTGAATACTGATCTGGCGTTTACGGCGAGTACGGTGGTGAATGATAATCCGGGTGTAACAGGAGTACCCTATCCCTATGCGCAAGTGGCCGATGCGCATGGAAAGCCGTTGCCTACAGCTTTTGGGCTAAACGAGCCTTATGTCGATACAGCTGGCGGCGGGCAGCTACTAGACTGGCATTACCGCCCATTGCAAGAGTTGGAAAATGCAGACAACCCGACTCGGTTGACAGACTATCGGATCAATTTTGGTGCGAGGTATACCATTTTGAAAGGGCTCGATATCCAAGGCTTTTATCAGTTTAACCGTGGCTCTTCAGACAATCCTGACTACATGAGCCAGCAAACGTACTACACGCGGAACCTGATCAATGAGTTTACGCAAAGTAACAACGGTGTTCTCAGCTATGCTGTGCCGCTTGGAGGGATTCTCCTAGAGAATACTGCGTCCTATACGGCAAATAATGTCAGGTTACAACTTACCTATAACGATAGCTTGGGCCGAAACGGGCTTCTAAATATGATTGGTGGGACCGAAGTTAGAGATATAGAGGGTGAAAATGCTACGATGCAACTATTTGGGTATGACCCGAGCCAGGAAGTTGGGATTCCGGTCGATTATGCAAATTTCTATCCGCAATATTCGAGTGGGACCTTGTCTAAAATATCCTATAATGATTTCAAGATGGGAACTTCAGAGCGGTATCTTTCCTATTATGCTTCTGGCTCGTATTCTTATCTGGGCAAGTATTTGTTGACGGGTACGGTCCGTCGGGATGAATCCAACCTATTTGGAGTGAATGAGAATCAGAAGGGAGTGCCGCTAGGTTCGTTAGGGCTATCCTGGCAAATCTCGAAAGAGCCATTCTATGAGCGGGGCCAAGCCTCGAAGTGGCTGCCATTTTTGAAGCTTCGGGTGACGGATGGATACAATGGAAATGTAGATAGGTCTGTTTCTGCCTATACCACGGCCAATGTCAATCCAGTGGTGAATTCCTATGGCGCGATCAATGCCAGCATCATCAATCCTCCTAACGCGGACCTGCGTTGGGAAAAGATTCATGTTCTGAATTTTGCAGTGGATTTTGCGACTCCTAATGACCGGTTTGGCGGATCCGCAGAATATTACATAAAAACGGGACTGGACCTGATCGGTGAAAGCCAGGTTGACCCGACGACGGGAGTGACCAGTTTTACGGGTAATACGGCGAATATCCGAGATCGAGGTCTCGAACTGAGTTTGCATCTGAATAATACGTATGGTGCTTTTCAATGGAACAGCGTCCTTCTTTTTAGCTACGTGTTGGATAAGGTGACCAAGTACGATCAAGTTCAGGCGGCAGTTCAGAATTACTTGGTAGCGAACACGCTGAATCCGCTAATTGGTAATCCATTATATTCTGTGTATGCCTTGCGTTGGCGAGGGTTAGATGATAGTTTAGGAAATCCGCAAGGGTTTCTAAACGGGACGGGGCAAATGGCGGGCCACGTGACGGAGAATTATAATGCTATCCTTTCATCACCCGATCTTTCCAACCTGATCTATAAAGGTCCAGTGAACCCAAAATATTTTGGCAGTTGGCGGAATAGCCTGTTCTGGCGCCAATGGGGGTTATCGTGTAATCTCGTCTATAAGCTTGGTTTTGTATTCCGGCGCAGTTCGATTAATTATTCAAATTTGTTTGAAGGCACTTCGCCTGGTCACCCGGACTATGACCGGCGTTGGCAGAATCCAGGGGATGAGCTGCATACGAATGTACCTTCCTTGCCGACACCAAACCTCTCCGCAGATCAGCCGCGGGATGTCTTTTATCAAAACTCAGAGGTGCTAGTCGAAAATGGTGACCAAGTGCGTTTGCAGGATATACAACTCACATATGATATGAATCGATCGCAGCATCCAAAGCTGCCAATGCAACAACTTCGGGTTTATCTATACGCCAACAACTTGGGGATCATTTGGAAGGCCAATCACGCGGGGATCGACCCGGACTACGTATCAACTATGCCAAATTCTAGAACGCTGGCGCTGGGGGTTAAGGCCAGCTTTTAAAAGAAGGATAAAAATGAAGCCAAATCCATTTATTCGATTAATAATTCTACTCCTGACGGTCATTGGCCTACTTGGCGGAGGCTGCCGAAAGGCATTCCTGGCGCAGAAACCCAGCACCAATCTGCTGGTGCCGAACTCGCTGAGTGTCTTACAGGAATTGCTGGATAATACTCAGGTAATGAATATCTCGCCGGCATTAGGCGAAGTATCAGCCGATAATTTTTACTTTCTCCAAGCCACTTATAATCAACTGGATACAAAAGAATCTAATGCGTATATCTGGGCGCAAGATATTTACGACGGACAAGGGCTGGTTTCGGATTGGGATATCCCGTACCAGCAGGTATTCTATGCCAATACAGTTTTGCAAGGATTGGCAGGCATCCAACCCGATTCGACGGATCAGGCCGAGTGGAATATGCTGAAAGGATGGGCGCTTTTCAATCGGGCATTTGCTTTTTTTAATATCGCGGAACTTTTTGCGAGGCCTTATGACAGCGTTAGTGCCGCAACAGATCTTGGTATTCCAATCCGGCTTAGTCCGGATATTAATGAAAAAACAACCCGAGCAACTCTGGAAGCTAGCTATGTCCAAATACTAAATGATCTGAATACCGCGGAAGGTTTATTGCCAACTACTGTTCCCGTGAACAATCTTAATCGGCCAAGCCGGCCGGCCGCCCTAGCTCTTAAAGCGCGAATTTTTCTTAGTGTGCGGGACTATGTTGATGCACTAATAAATGCGGACAGTGCTTTGCAAGCGTATCCTACTCTGCTCGATTATAACACGCTGGACACTGGCGGGCCTTTCCCCGTGCAAAAAAATATGCCTGAGATCCTATATCAAAGTACTTTTCCCCAAATTGGTAATGGCAATGCCCTGGTAGGATTTGGCTGTTCAGGATGTGTCATAGATACAAATCTCATTGCGTCGTATGCTCCCAACGATTTGCGCCGTTCAATTTATTATTTTCAACGAGCCGTCGATACATTTATCCTGAAAGGCAGCTACGCGGCTAGCATATTTCCGTTTAGTGGCCTGGCAACGGACGAACTTTACCTGATCCGGGCGGAATGCTATGCGCGAGATAGTCAAACGACCAATGCCTTAAATGACCTAAATTTTTTATTAAGTAATCGGTGGCGAACAGGTACATATACGGCGTACTCTATAGCAAGTGCCAGTGAAGCGTTGGATACCATTCTGATAGAACGAAGGAAAGAGCTTGCCTTTCGGGGCATCCGCTGGTCTGACCTGCGAAGGCTTAATCAGGAAGGGTGGGATATTATCTTAAATCGATTTATTAACGGTCAGCACTATTCGCTGTCATGGAGTGATAGCAATTTATTTACCTTGCCTATCCCGCCGGATGTTATTCAATTCTCTCATATACAACAAAACCCCCGGTAGGATTAGTACCAGGGGTTTAAGAGCTTTAAGCCGTAGAAGGACTATTGTTTTTCCTTCTTTGGCGTTGGTTTGGTGGTGGGGGTAGTTACTCCGATGGGAGTGTAAGAAGCTGCCGTCTGGTAAGGCGTATAAACACCCTGGCTCAATACGTAGGTACACGTGCTTGTAGAGCTCGTGCAATAATAAGTCACGCCAAACTGCCCGGCGGGCATATAGCCAGATCCATTCCAGTAGTACAAATTAGATTGCAAGGGTTTCGGACGCGTAGCAAAAGCGCTGCCAATGCTGAGAAGAACTGCGAATGTGAGAATAGTCCATTTGATCTTTTTCATACGAGACTGTGTTTTGTTGTGATTTGTATTGGGTTTAAGTAAATCCGGCGCTGAAGGATAATTCCTAATATTGATAAGGAAACGTAGAACGTATTAAGAAAGAGATGCTGACCCCAGGTAAGCTTCTGTATCACCCCTCCACATGAACATGGGACATAAGGAAAGAAATGAAGAAGGACGATGCCCGTGTATATAGTAAACACGATCATTATAAGCAGCGACGCATAAAGCCCTATCAGTCTTGTATATTCGAAAAAAAGACACGCAGAAATGCCGATCTCCAATAACGGAATAGCCCACACGAGAAAAGGAGTCCATGAATTTGGGAGAGGCTGATTATCGATCTGACCGATGAAGGTCTTGAAGTCGAGGAATTTGCTTACGCTGGCGTAGAGGAATAGCAGTATCAGCAGGGCGCAGATACACTCCAGCGCCACTTGTTTTTTAGGCATAGTTCAGTAGTAGTAGTAACGTTATAAGATCGCAAGAAAGGTTAAGGTAAAATAGGAACGCTGGTCCGACGAGTAAATAGTAGAAGGTGTGAGGACAAGATTATGGTCGGCAGAATCGTTGAATAAATATCGGACAAAGCAAGAATGTTTCAAAGCAGATTCGAAAATATTTTTTTCGAAAAATGGATATTCGACGGCGATAGTTTCGATATTGGCGGTGGTTATATTGCGGCCGATGTAGTTAAAAAAAATTTCACCAGGCGAAGAGAACTCGGAATATTTTTCCCGCGCACCACAATGTTTTTTTGTTGATGACGTTAGCTTCATGAAGTAATACCTCTGTCGTATGCAAAGCAAAACTATCTTTTTATTTTTTCTGGCGACTTGTATCGCTCTTTCCGGTTTTTGTCAGCAGAACCGCATAATATATAAGGACACCTCCTTCATCAATGCAATTTTACAACGCCATAATATATATCGTTCCGCCCTGCAGCTGCAACCGTTGGAATGGTCGCCGGCACTGGCCTCCGATGCATTGACTTGGGCTCGGCACCTCGCAGAAATTGATCAAGGTCAACATAATCAGGATATCATCGGCAAAGAAGGTGAGAATTTGTGGTGGGGCACGACCAATGCTTATTCGACCGACGATATGATCGACGCATGGGCTGCAGAAAAGAAATCATTTCGCGAAGGAGTGTTTCCTGATTGTCGCGCGAACCGAAGCGCAATTGTCGGCCACTATACGCAGATAGTATGGAGAAATACGCAAGCGGTAGGGTGTGCCCTTGTTGGTAATGGACACAATGACTATCTCGTCTGCAGATATTCCGCTCCCGGAAATATCATCGGGCAAAAACCCTACTGAATAAAAAAAGGTTATCAATCGATAACCTTCATAAAAAATTTTTCCGGCAAAGGGTAATTAGCGGGCGCTGCCATATCCTACAAAGCCCTGATTGTATTTGCAACCGCTACGTTCGGTAGTGCAAGAAGCAAAAGCAGCAGCAACGGCCACAGCAATAACTAAGATTACAATTGTCTTTCTCATTTTTTGTGGTATTTAAGTTGAATCGATAAATTGCCTGGTTAAAAGGAATGGACACCAGGTAATTCAAAGGAGGGGACGGAGCTAATCGACGTGGACGTTGTTACGCCGGATTTCTGCTGTTTATTAAGGGGGACTTTCGAAAGGATAGAGAAAGATTACTGTGGAACTGATACAAAGAAAAGACAAAAAAACGGATTCTGCAAGCCCTCACAGGCATTCACCTCAATTTTTTGCCTAATAATTTGGTATCGAATACTTTTGACAGACTGTTGCCGAACGGATATAACAAGATTATAACAATGAGGGTACATTTTATTGCCATCGGAGGAAGCGTGATGCACCAGCTGGCGATCGCCTTGCACCGAAAGGGATACATAGTGACAGGAAGCGACGACGAGATCTTTGAGCCCGCCCGGGGCAACCTCGAACGGGAGGGACTGCTGCCGGAAACCATCGGCTGGCACCCCGAAAAGGTGGATGCCGGATTGGATGCAGTTATTTTGGGGATGCATGCGAAGGCGGACAACCCGGAATTGCAACGTGCTGAAGCACTGAAACTTGCGATATATTCATTCCCTGAATATATCTTTCAGGAGAGCCGGGATAAGACGCGCGTCGTCATCGGGGGGAGCCACGGCAAAACCACGACCACATCAATGGTGATGACCGCCCTGCAGTCGGCCAAAAGAGATTTTGATTATTTGGTGGGCGCCCGGCTGGATGGATTCCCGCAGTCGGTCAATATCACCCACGCCCCCGTGATCGTTGCCGAAGGTGATGAGTATCCCGCGAGCACACTCGAGAAGAGGCCAAAATTCCATTTTCTATTCCCACATATTGCCGTCCTGACCGGCATCGCATGGGACCATATCAATGTATTCCCAACCTTTGAGATCTACCTGGAGCAATTCAGGATCTTCCTGGACAAAATAGAGCCGGAAGGCATCCTCATCTACAACCAGACCGATCCGGTCCTTAGCCGGCTGGTGGAGGAGCACCCCGGGGCTTTCCGCCGCGCTGCCTACGGAGTCCCAACCCATAAGATCGAAAACGGCATAACAGTTGTTACGCTGGAGGGCCAAACCGGCGCATTGCGCGTTTTTGGCGAACATAACCTGCTGAACCTCCATGCTGCCTGGCTCGTGTGTAAGGAACTGGGGTTGAATGCGGCGGGATTTATAAAAGGAATGGCAGGGTTTACCGGTGCCGCTCGACGTCTCGAGTTGCTGGCCACCACCCCTTCCCTGAATATTTACCGGGACTTTGCCCATGCGCCTTCGAAAGTCAAGGCTACCATCAGGGCGGTTAAGGCGCAGTTTCCGGACCGCCGCCTCATCGCCATACTGGAATTGCATACGTATAGCAGTCTGAATGAGCAATTTCTAGGCGAATATCGGGGAAGCCTCGAGGATGCTGATTCGGCGGTGGTTTTCTATTCGCCCCACGCTCTCGAGCTAAAGCGGCTTCCGCCCTTATCGGAGGAGAAGATCATTGCCGGCTTCGAAAAGAAGGGAATGGCCGTCATGCACAAAAAGGAAGAATTAGCGGAATGGCTGATGGAACAATCTTACAAAAATGCTAATTTGCTATTAATGAGTTCGGGTAATTACGATGGTCTGGACATCCAGGCGCTTATCAACCAGATCACACAGTAGGAGTTTTTATAATATCTGCATAATGTTACAACTTACACGCCCCCTGGCGATCATTGACCTGGAGACGACTGGGGTCAATCTCGGTACCGACCGGATTGTTGAAATTGCCATAGTGAAGATACTTCCGGACGGAAAAAAGCATGTAAAACGCAAGCTCATCAACCCTGAAATGCCGATCTCAGCGGCATCAATAGAGATTCATGGCATCACAAACGAGATGCTGAAGGATGCACCGACCTTCAGGCAGGTGGCCAATGAAATTCGACAGTTTCTGGAGAACTGCGATCTGGCAGGTTATAATTCGAACCGATTCGACATCCCCATGCTGGCGGAAGAGTTTCTTCGGGTAGGGATGGAATTTGATGGAAAGGGGCGCAAGCTGTTGGATGTACAGAAAATATTTCATATGATGGAACAGCGAACCCTAAGCGCCGCATACCGCTTTTACTGCAATAAGGAACTGGAGGGCGCTCATGGCGCGGAGGCCGATGCCACAGCGACCTGGGACGTGCTGGTGGCGCAGGTTGTCCGCTATCCACAGTTGGGTAACAATGTAGACACGATCCTAAAGCATATCGGGGAGGAGCCCATCGTGGACTTTGCCCGCCGTTTCATTATGGAAAACGGGGTAGAGGTGTTCAATTTCGGGAAATACAAGGGGCGGGCTGTGTCCGACATCCTTAAAGCGGAGCCACAGTACTATGACTGGATGATGAAAGGTGATTTTCCCCTGCATACCAAGCAAAAGCTGACCGAGATTTTTAACAGGACTATGCTAAAAAAGGGATGATTGCAGGCCGCGGGGCAGCTAAAATTCGTATTTTTGTATATTACAAAGGCCCGCTTAGGGTCACTTATACATGAAGAGGGTCCCTCAGGACCAACCATATAAAAGCCATTTGGAAAAGATCGTCATCATACCGACGTATAACGAGAAGGAGAATATTGCCACCATCCTTGACGCCATATTTCAGTTGGGGCAAGGATACCATGTCCTGGTGATTGACGACGGCTCCCCGGATGGAACCGCCGGAATTGTAAAGGAATTGCAGCGCAAATACCCGGGGCAGTTGTACCTGGAAGAGCGCCAGGGGAAACTGGGCCTTGGTACGGCCTATATCCACGGATTCAAATGGGCGGTCCGAAATAACTACCAGTTTATCTTCGAAATGGATGCTGATTTCTCCCATAATCCCAAAGACCTGGAGAGGCTATATGAGGCCTGCAAGCACCAGGGCGGCGACGTAGCCGTCGGCTCAAGGTATGTCAGGGGAGGCGGGAATGTCAACTGGCCACGGGACAGGATACTCTTATCCCGGGGCGGGTCTATCTATACGCGGCTGATCACCTGGATGCCCGTTCAGGATCCGACGGCAGGGTTCGTTTGCTACCGGAAAGAAGTGCTGGAAACGATCAACCTGGATCAGATCCAGTTTGTCGGCTATGCTTTCCAGATCGAAATGAAATTTGCCGCCTGGAAATTAGGGTTCAAGATCAAGGAGGTCCCGATCATCTTTGAAGACCGCAGGTTCGGCGTATCCAAAATGAATAAGGGCATTGTGAAAGAAGGCATATTGGGCGTTTTGAATCTCCGCTGGCAGTCTTTGTTCAAAAACTATCGTAATCGGGTAAAGAACGATATGGTAGCGATGCGCCCGTTTTCCCAGGAAGCGACAGCTGCGTCTAAATGAGGAAAGCATTCATCCAACTTCACATCGCTGTACTGCTGGCAGGCTTTACCGGCATTCTCGGTAAGCTGATCACCCTCAACGAAGGATTATTGGTTTGGTACCGGTTGTTCATCACCGCTGTCTCGCTATGGTTGCTGGCCGCTCTGCGCCGCCAGGATATCCGGATCGACCGCCGGGACCTCTGGCGGATATTCGGGATCGGAGGAATTGCCGCGCTGCACTGGGTCGCCTTCTACGGCAGCATAAAATATTCAAATGTAAGTGTTGGGTTGTTATGTTTTTCTGCTGTCGGCTTCTTCACCGCGATCCTCGAGCCCTTGGTCATGCGCCACCGGATGGATGTCGTCGAGCTGCTGCTTGGGCTGCTGGCGATCGTGGGGATCTTCTTTATTTTCAAGGTTGACCCGCACTACAAGACCGGGATTGCGCTGGGGCTGGTTTCCTCGCTGCTGGCGAGCCTTTTCCCGGTGCTGAACAAACGGATCCTGCAGCGCGTGCCGCCGCAGACAGTAACCTTATATGAGCTGAGCGGTGGCTGCCTGGTGTTGACGGTGCTGATGCCGATCTATCTGCACCTGTTCCCGACACCGTCATTGTTGCCAGGGCTGGCTGATCTGGGGTGGCTGCTCGTGCTGAGCTGGGCCTGTACGGTCCTTGCATTCAACCTGGGATTGATGGCCCTGCAAAAGATCTCGGCATTTACGGTTAGCCTGACCTACAACCTCGAGCCGGTATATGGGATTTTACTCGCGTTTGTCGTGTTCAGGGAGGATAAGTATTTTAATAAGGGATTTTATGTGGGATTTGCAATTATCCTCGGATCGATCGTGCTGCAGACGTTTCGTCTTTGGCGCAAAAAATTAAAACCTGCGTTATGAAGGTGAAATTATATGGTTGCTTTTTCTTGTCATTTGCCTTCGGTCTGGCAACTTCGGCGCAACGCCACTATGTCTGCTACTATACAGCGGAACGCCCGGTGATCGATGGGGTGGCCAACGAGGCCGTCTGGCAGCAGGCCCCATGGACGGAAGATTTTATGGATATCGAAGGGGAGGCCCGGCCGCAACCACCATTACGCACGCGAGTGAAGATGCTTTGGGACTCGGCCAACCTTTACATCTATGCCGAACTGCAGGAGCCCGACCTGTGGGGCACCCTCCATCAGCATGACACCATTATTTACGACGACAATGATTTCGAGGTCTTCATCAATCCCGACAATTCGACCCACCGCTATTTCGAGCTGGAGATCAATACGCTGGGCACGGTGATGGACCTATTCATGGCAAAGCCATACCGGAATGGCGGTAAGGCGCTCCTCAGCTGGGACACCCAGGGTCTTCAAAGCGCTGTACAAACAAACGGCACGATCAACCACCCCGGCGATGTCGACCAGGGGTGGTCGGTAGAGATGGCGATACCGCTGAAAAGTCTCAGCTTTTGGGGCGACGGGCAGGTGCGGGACAGCACCCAGTGGCGGATAAATTTTTCGCGGGTGGAATGGGACCGGGAGGTGCGGGACGGCGAGTACCAGGTGCGGCGGGATGCTGTCTCCGGACGCAGGCTCCCCGAACACAATTGGGTTTGGTCGCCGCAGGGGTATATTAATATGCATATGCCGGAGAAATGGGCATACCTGCAGTTTTCGACCCACAAGGGTGGCAGGGATACCGTAGCGTTCGCCGAACCGGCGGATGCCGGGCCGCGTGAAATGTTGTGGATGATATACGAAAAGCAGCAAAAGTATATACAGCAGCATGGACATTATGCAGAGATACTTCGGCAGCTGGGGTTGGTGGGAGGCAGCGGAATAAAACTACAGGCTACAGACACACAATTCATGGCGACGGTGAATGCGCCGGGCGGTGAGTTATCCATCGACCAGGACGGAGAGGTACGACATTCAAATTAGGCGGCCTTGTTGCTGATATACCGCACAAGGCTACGTTTGGCGACAGGCAGCAGCGTCTCATCCACCGGGAATTTCAAGTCAGTTTCGATGGAGAAGACGGCCGGGTTGGGTATGTCCTGCTTTCGACGGAGCAGTTCAGTTTTTATATTTTCGTATGTATTGACGAGGTTTCTGGTCCAGCTGTCGATATATTCCGTGCGGATGCTACGGTATTTTTCATCGTGCTTTTCAAAAAAGCTAAGGCGGTATTGATACACGCGGGTATCGTACGTTCCACCTCCGCTGAGAAAGAAATAACCTTCGTTGCTGTCGAGCGGTACGAGGCCGACGGGAAAGATGACCAATTTGTCTTCCACGAATTCATAGATCTCGGTTCCGTTGCTGATGGTGCGTTGGATCTCGCCGGTGGCATAGTTGATGATCTCCTCCAGCTCCTGCATAAGCTCATCGTCTTCGATCATCTGTTCAAAAAGGATCTGAAGCTTTTCCAGCTGTAAGCCGGTCAGCTTTTTTGGAAATTGTTCCTGAAGGTATTTCTTGTTTTCCCGGAAGGCCGCGAGGTTGTTGTAGTGAAAGATAATGTCGGCCAGCTGGGGGTACAGCTTATTTGCATTGAAATACTTGTGGATTTCCTGGAGATAGGCGAGCAGGGTGTATTTCTTCAGCTCAAAATCAATATAGCCATCGGCGAACCAGGTCTCGGATAGAGTCTTCATGTGGATCTTCTTTAATGGGTTATAAAGGGTTTAGCCTTCACCTAATTTACGAAGATCTGTTGATATATGCAATAGGCCCGCCTTCGCTAAAGCTGCCGCCTCCGCCGAGGCCTCGGGGGCCGGGCCGGCGGGCAAAGTCAAAACTCCCGGTTCGAGGGGAAGTTCTCCAGCTCGCGGGCCACCGCCGACAGGAAAGTAGCGCCAAGGCTACCGTCTACGATCCGGTGGTCATAGGAAAGCGAGAGGTACATCATATGACGGATGACGATAGCGTCGCCTTCCGAAGTTTCCAGTACGACCGGTCTTTTCTTGATAGCGCCGACCGCAAGAATAGCTACCTGCGGCTGGTTGATGATGGGGGTGCCCATGAGGCTGCCGAAGGTCCCGACGTTCGTCAGGGTGAATGTGCCGCCCTGTGTGTCCTCGGGGCGCAGTTTGTTCTGGCGCGCATTGTCGGCGAGGGTGTTGACCTGTCTTGCAAGCCCTGTCAGGTTCAGCTGATCGGCGTTTCGGATGACCGGAACGATCAGGTTGCCGGTTGGAAGAGCAGTCGCCATTCCGATATTGATATCCTTTTTGAGAATGATCTTATCGCCGTCCAGGGAACTATTGATCAGCGGATATTTTTTGATGCAACGGATTACGGCCTCGATAAAGAGGGGGGTGAAGGTGAGCTTGGTATTTTCTCTTTTTTCAAATTCCTTTTTGACTTTCTCGCGCCATTGGACAAGATGGGTCACGTCCGCTTCCGAGAAGCTGGTGACGTGGGGGCTGATATGTTTGCTGCGCACCATATGGTCGGCGATCAGTTTGCGCATCCGGTCCATTTCGATGATCTCGACGTTCCCGGTGCTGTAGACAACCGGTGAAGCTGCGCTTTCGACAGCAAAAGTCGCCGGCACCTGCCGGGGACCTGTCACGTGCTGTGCAGGCGCGGCGGAGCCGTACGATGGCGCGTTACCAGACTTGCGGTCCGCAACATATTGGAGGATATCTTTCTTCGTCACCCGGCCCTCGTTGCCGCTGCCGGGGATGGATTCCAGTTCACTGAGGGGTACGCCTTCGCTGGCGGCGATGTTCAGGACCAGCGGGGAATAGAAGCGGTTAGCGGCGCCGTTCGACGAAGGTTGGACGACGGCTCTGACCGGTTGCGACGCGGGTTGTGCCGGGTTCGAATAGGCAAGGTTGGCGGACCCGGTCTGGGCAGCAGCCCCGTTAGTCCGGATCCGTGCAATCACTGAGCCGATGGGGACGACGTCATTGACCTTGAAGAGGACCTCTTCGAGGGTGCCGGCGGTGACCGATGGGACTTCGGAGTCCACCTTGTCGGTAGCGATCTCCAGAACGCTTTCATCCTGCCGGACGGTATCGCCGGGCTGCTTGAGCCATTTGAGGATGGTGGCTTCCATGATACTTTCACCCATTTTTGGCATTACCAGGTCGACGAGCGGCATAACGAATTGTTAGAGTTTTGATGGACATTGGCCGGGATAAAGGGCCGGCATCTTAAAGGGCAAAGGTAGGTTATTTTCAATGTATTGGTTGCAAAGTACACGTCATCCGGCGGCAAGGATAAATTTCCTCAACTGATTCAACGCGTTTGTCGAGGTCAATTCAATGTTTCGTCCCCGGCCAAACCGAAAACTAAATTTTTGAGCGAGAATATGTTGACGGTTTCCCACTGCAATCCAGACGGTGCCTACAGGTTTTTCAGGGGTTCCGCCGTCCGGCCCCATGATCCCCGAAGTAGCGATGACATAATCGGTGTCGAGCTGTTCCAGCGCACCGCGGACCATTGCCTCCACGGTTGGCTGGGATACCGCGCCTTCGGTCGCCAGGATGTTGGGATCGACATGGAGCAACCCCGTTTTCACCTCATTGGCATAGCTGACGATGCTGCCTTTAAAATAGTGGCTGGAACCGGGGATAGAGGTAATGAGATGCGCGATATTGCCGCCGGTGCAGCTTTCGGCGGTCCCGACCGTTTGGCCGCGCTGCTTCAACAACCCGCCAATGGCTTCCTGAATGGTGATATCCTGGTCCGTCACCATCCATTCCGCTACCAGGCCCTTGAGGGTGTCGAAGCTGGATTGCAGGGTTCCAGTCGACCCGGCTGCGTCTTCGCCCCTGACGGTGAGGCGCAGCCTCACCATCCCATAATTCGGCAGATAGGCCAGCCGGATCGAAGGCGGGAGCGATCCCTCGAATGCCTTGATATGTTCCGCAAGGAAGGACTCGCCGATGCCGGCGGTGAGAAGGGTCCGATGGGCAATAAAGGGAAGCTGGAAGCGCGTGCGGATCCGGGGGATCACGTCATCGGTCATCATGCCTTTCATTTCATGCGGTACACCGGGCATGGCGACGCAGATCCGGCCTTCTCTTTCGAACCACATACCCGGCGCAGTGCCGCGACGGTTAGGGACAACCGTACAGGTATCCGGTACTTCGGCCTGTTGCAGGTTGCGGTCGATCATGGGGCGCTGCAACCGCGCGAAGATTTTGCGGACATTGTCCAAAGCCCCCTCATCAACCACCAGCTTACCGCCAAAATAGTCGGCGAGTACGGGTTTTGTGATATCGTCGGCGGTGGGTCCCAGGCCGCCGGTGATGAGAATGATTGGTGACCGCTTGAATTCTTCGTCGAGCGCCGCCCGGATATCATCCCGAATGTCACCGACCGCTACCCGGCGGGCAACCCAGATACCATTCCGGTTCAATTCCTGGCCCATCCAGGCGCTATTGGTGTCTATTACTTGTCCGATCAGCAATTCATCTCCGATCGTAATGATACTGACAGCGATCTTTTCCATGCGGCAAAGGTAGGAAAGGATTTTGTTCGAAGAAGGGCGGGAGCGTCCTATTCGAAGAAGGTTCGGAGCACGCTGGCCATTTCCTCGGGCATATGGGTCTTTTCGAGGGAATCGGCTTTTAGAAAATACGCAAGGACTTTCCCCGTGGTCAGCAACTTGCCATGCTCGTTCAGCACCTCCTGATGGAATTCGATCCGGTAGTCATCAGGCCATTTCCGGATCGTCGTTCGTATGGTGAGCAAATCATCGTAGTGGGCGGGACGGATGAATTTGGCGGTCCACTCGATGATAGGCATGACAATGCCCGAGGCTTCGATATCCTTATAGCTTAGGCCCAGCTGACGGATGGATTCGACACGGCCAACTTCGAAGTACTGGGCATAGTTCCCATGATAGACGACATTCATCTGGTCGGTTTCCGCATACCGGACGCGGACCTTGGTTTCGCTGGTGAACATGCCTGCTTATTTACCCATGGCGCCGTCGACACTGTATTTGCCCGGTCCCATCAGCAATAAAGCGACAAAGACACCCAGGTACATGAGGGCGCTTTCGCGGTTGACGAGCGACTGACCTTTCAGCGCCATAAAAGCGGCTACGGAGAAGTTGATGACGAGCACCAGCGCGGCGGCACGGCTGAAAAGACCGAGGGCGACGAGGCCGGCACAAAAAACTTCCGCAAAGATGCAAAGGACCAGGGACCACCGGTGACCAATGTTCAGGAGATCGAAGAAGTTGTATTCGAGGTTGCTGAAGTGGGTGATCTTGCCAATTCCGTGGTTAAGGAGTAACAACAGGCCAAATAGCCGGAGGACGAAGACGCCGAGATTGAAGGCGCCATCGGAGCATTGCGTGGAGAAGAATTTCATGTGCGATTGGGATTTTCAATCTAAGATAGAGATTTACCGCTATTTCTAAAGAAATGTTAATCTATGCACTTTTCCACAGGTGTTTGGAACGATCTTTGGCTGTAGGCAAAATAATTAGAATCTTTAACGCGTTGGATTTGCGGGGGTGGAAACAAAATTCAATCATTGCGGGTGGATCATAAATCAAACAATTTTCCGGTGAAGCACATCGCATTCATTCTTTTCGTCCTTCTTATCCGCGTCTCGTCGTTTGCCCAGCAAACCTATTACTATGACGATCCGCAGGCTTACTTCCGGAAGGGAAAGGAATTCTTCGAACATGAATACTATAGCCTGGCCTATCCGATCTTCCGGGATCTCAAATATTCCTTGCGGGAATCCGACCGTAGCAATAACTCGGTTGAATACCAGGATGTAAAGTACTATTATCTCGTTTGTGCGCTGGAGCAGAACGACCAGACGGCAGTCGCCGCGGCACAGGATTATATCAACCTGGAGAATAATGCGCCACGGGTAGGGATGTTAAGCTATCACCTGGCAGAATATTATTTCCGGCAAAAGGACTATGTCGCCGCCGTAAAATTATACGAGAATGCGGAAATCGAGAACCTCAGCAACCGGGAGATCGCCGACATGAAATTCCACCAGGGGTATTGCTATTTCACGCAAAAGCAGTTCGACAAAGCCATTCCGCTTTTCAATGCGATCCGCCAGTTGCCAAAGGACCCCAATTATATCGATGCCAACTATTACTATGGGTTCATCTGTTTTTATCGAAAAGAGTATGGCGAGGCCCTGACCGCATTCACGGTGGTCCAGGACAATCCAACCTATGAGAAGGTGGTGCCCTATTATGTGGCGAATATTTATTTGGTACAAGGGAAGAAAGACCAGGCGATTCAATATGCGGAAGCCCGATTGAAGAAGGGGAATCAGTATTACGACGCGGAGATGAGACAGCTTGTCGGCCATGGATACTATGAGAAACAGGACTTTACCCACGCACTTCCCTACCTCGAGCAGTACGTGGGTCAGGCAAAGAAAGTGTCGCGGGAGGACCTGTACGAGTTGTCCTATTGTTATTATCAGACAAAGAACTGGAACAAAGCGATCGAAGGATTCAAGCAGCTGGGCGGCAAGGAGGATTCGCTGGCGCAGAATTCCATGTACCTGCTGGGAGACGCGTATCTGCGGACAGGGCAAAAGGGCAACGCCCGGAATGCCTTCCTCTTCTGCAGCTTGAATAGCAGCAATCCTAAACAGGCCGAGATCTCCCGGTTCAACTATGGCAAGTTGTCTTATGAACTGGGCTACGAGGATATCGCATTGACCGAACTGCAGAATTTCCTTCGTCAGTATCCCAACTCGGAATATGCACCGGAAGGAAGGGAACTCCTCATCAGCGTGCTGGCCGGGACCAACAACTATAAGGATGCCTTGTCGCTGCTGGACAGCCTTTCCCACCCTTCAGACAACGCACGGCGGCTCATCCCGCGAATCCTCTACGGCCGGGCGACGGAGCTGATCAATGACGGGTTATTACTCGAAGCGGATGCCCTCCTGGATAAAACATTGAAGGACCCCAATAACGCCGCGGTGCTTCCATATGTGAACTTCTGGAAGGCGGAGATCTCTTACCGGTTGAACAAGATCGACGATGCGATCCGCTATTACCTGGAATACCTGAAGAGCGGCGCCGTCAGCGGTGAGGTGAATCCTACCGATGCCCGGTACAATCTGGGGTATTGTTTCCTCAAGAAAGAGAACTATCGTCAGGCGCAAGGCTTCTTCGAGCAGGTCGTCCGGGCGCCCCGACTTGGGTCCTCGCCGTTGGAGCAGGATGCCTATGTCCGGGATGCGGATTGTTATTACATGGCGCGGGATTATAAGACGGCGCTGAACATGTATAATAAGGTCCTCGATCTTTCCTGGCCCGAGGGGGACTATGCAACCTTTCAGAAGGCGATGATCGCCGGGGTCGGCAACGGACGTCAGAAGATCCAATTGCTCAATACGATCAGCCGTCAATACCCTGCATCCAGCCTGTCCGCGGATGTCAATATGGAAGTAGCAGGCACCTATCTGGCGCAGGAGCAGTACCAGGAGGCATTGCCCTATTTGAAGAACGTCCTGCGAAACCCCTCGGCCGATGCGTTAAAGCCAAAAGCTTACCTGCGGTCGGGGATCGCCTTATACAACCTGAACAAGAACGAAGAGGCCCTGAATCAATATGATTCCCTGCTCCGGCAATTTCCAAATTCACCCGAAGCGCAGAATGCCCTTGACAACGCGAAGACCATCTATATCGAAGAAGGCCGGAGCGCCGAATATGTCAACTTTGCAAAGGGAATGGGGGTAGAGGTCAGTGCCTCACAGGAAGACCAGTTGGCGTATGAGGAGGCCGAAGTACAGTTCAATAACGGGAGTTTCGACGCAGCGATCCAGCGGTTCGAATCCTATCTCGCAAAATTTCCGGATGGCAAATATTCACTGGAGGCCAACTATTATAAGAGCGAGATCTATTTTTCCCGCAAGGACTGGCCAAAGGCCGTCGTCGGTTACGCCGCGGTAGCGGACAAAGCGCCGAACAAATTCGGTGAAAAGTCTCTGCTCCAGGCCGCGCGGCTTTATTATTTCAACCTGAAGGATTATACAAATGCCGAGAAATATTTCAGCAAACTAAAGGATTTTACCTCGTCCGAAGAGAACAAGATGGAAGCCATGCGTGGGCTCCTTCGGTGCCAGTACCAGCAACAGCAGTGGGCGGATGCGATAACAAACGCAAAGGACCTGCTGGGCCAGAAGGGCCTGAGCACGGACGACAAGGTACTGGCCAATATGGCGATCGCCAAGTCGTATGAGGTTGGGGGCGACTGCACCACGGCGCTGCAATATTTCCGGATTGCGGCAGACCTGACCAAGTCTGCATATGGAGCCGAGGCCCGGTATGAGATCGCCAACTGCCTTTATAAGGGCAATCAGTTGAAAGATGCGGAGAAAGCGGCATTTGAAGTAGTCAATAAGTCCGGTTCCTACGAGGAATGGGTAACCAGGGCGTATTTGCTGCTGGGGGATATCTATTTTGCCGAGAAGGACTATTTCAACGCCAAAGCGACGTATCAGAGTGTCGCCGAGAATGCAAAGATCGAGGCCCTTCGCCTCCAGGCGCAGCAGAAGCTGGCCCAGGTGACCGCGCAGGAGAATCGTGACAGCAAGGTGGATAATAAGACAGACAGTACAAACTAATCCATGGATAAGAGATCAATATTATTGTTTTTCCTGGGCGTATGGTGCATTGGATCAACAGTGCAGGCGCAAGACACCTCGAAGCGCAAGAGCATCGATATCACGTCCTCGTTTAAACCGGTATTACGGGAAGCGGTCAAGATCAATTTCAACGCGGCGCCGCCGGCGGTGGACACCACGCACCCGCACCTGAACTATAAGATCCCGTCCGAGTATATGTTCCTCAGCTATCAGCCGGGGGAATTGAAGCCGGTGGCTTTACAGCGGGATACGCTGGTTCCATGGGAGAACTACAACTATATCAAGCTGGGGATCGGCAACGTCGTATTCCCGGTAGCTAATTTGGGTTTCAGCTTCGGCGATGGCAGAACGACATTCGTGAACATCTTTGCCAATCAGCTCAGTTCGCACGGCAACCTGCAAAATCAGAAGAGCAGCCTGACAGATGTGAAAGTAGACGGTACATTCAAAACGCAAAATAACCTCGAGTGGAACGCCAGCCTGGGGTTCAAGAACGACGAGTACTACCTGTACGGATATCCTGATACCGTCAAATACACCCCGGATCAGCTCCGGCAGACCTTTCAGACCATTACCGGTGGACTGTCCTTAAGAAATACCGTACCAACAGAGTTCGGGCTGCTTTATCATCCAAGCCTGAAGTTTTCGGTCTTTTCGGACAATCATACCCCGCAAGGGATGGAGTCGAATTCCGTGCTGAACCTTCCGTTGGAGAAGACGATCGGGAAGGAGTTCGCCTTTGATCTGGGGCTGACGGCGGACCTGACGCATTACAACCGGCCGGGCGGACCCGCTGCACAGAACAACAATCTTTACTATGTCACGCCGGGCTTCCAGGTGAAAACCACCAATCTCTTTCTGCTTGCCTCGGTCATTCCTTCCTGGGATAATCAGATCTTTCATTTGCTCCCCAATTTTGTAGCGGATATCTCTACCTCCGACCAGCGGTTCACCGCTATGCTTGGCTGGATCGGTTATTATGACAAGGGGTCGTATCAGCGGTATGAGTCGATCAACCCCTGGCTGGCGCGGCCCGATTCGTTGCAGAATACACGGGTGCAGGAAATTTATGGCGGGATCAAGGGGTCGCTGGACAATCATTTCTTCTATGCCGCGAAGGTTGGATTGGTGAGCTACACTAGCATGCCCCTGTTTATCAACGATAGTATCAACGGTGGCAAGGATTTCCAGGTCAGCTATGCGAGATCGATGAACGCCTTGCAAGTCCATGGTGAGATCAGCTATCTGTATGGGGAGCAATTCCAGGCGACGGTAAGCCTGAACACCAACCGGTATTTCAATATAAAAGGCCAGGATAAAGCCTGGGGAATGCTGCCGGCGGAATTGAAAGCCAGCCTGAAGTGGGAGGCATTCAAGGAGTTCTGGGCCAAGCTGGACCTGTTCGCCTTTCAGGGAGCACCCTACCTCGTGTTGCCATATGGACTTTCCTTCACGGGCCCCAATGGATACGACATGAACGCCGGGGTTGAGTTTCGCATCCTGAAGCAGCTCAACCTCTGGTTCCAGATGAACAATATCTTCAACGACAAGTATCAGCGGTGGCATCAGTACCCGGTATATGGGTTCAATGTCGTCGGGGGGATCGTTTTTTCTTTTGGGGGAAAATAGATAGTTTCGCATCATGTTGCAGGTCTTGAACGCTTATTTGTTCCAGCACCGGAGTATCAGTATCCCCGGTCTTGGCACTATTTACCTGGAGACTTTTCCCGCCCATGTGGATGTGGCGGACAGGACAGTCCTGCCGCCGGTATATCGGTTCCGGTTCGACAAATATTTCGACGCGCCGGAAAAGGAATTCTTTTCCTATCTGGCTGCTCAGGGCAGGATGCTGGATTTTGAAGCGATAAAATGGTACAACGAGTTTTCATTCGATCTGCGCAACCGCATCCGCAGTGAGGAGGAAGTTCCCTGGGAAGGCGTGGGGATATTGAAAAAGGATGGAGCAGGAAATGTCCTGCTGGAGTCAGGCGCAGCACCGGATTTCTTTCAGCAACCCATTCCCGCCATGAAGGTGAACCGCCAGGATGCGGTGCATACGTTGCTGGTTGGAGATCAGGAGCGGACCAGCGGAGAGATGAATGTGTGGTTGCACGATGAGGCGGCTTCCCGCAAACGGCTCTCGTGGTGGGTTGTCGCGTTGGTTTTGGTGGTGATCGGCCTGGCTGTCCTCGGCTGGCATTTCTATACACACGGCTTTTCCACGGCCAATCAATCAACTCTATAGGCTTTGATACACTACACCGCCTGTCCCTCCTGCGGTTCGGACGAACTGAAACCCATATTTAACGCCGTCGATCATACCGTATCCCACGAGTCGTTCCCGATCTGGCAATGCCAGCGTTGCACCCTGCGCTTTACGCAGGACGTGCCGGATGCCGCGAGTATCGGACCATATTATCAATCGGAGGAATATATCAGCCATTCCAATACGAAAGAGGGCCTTGTCAATCGGTTATATCATATGGTAAGGCGGCAAACGCTGGAGGACAAGCGCCGGTTGATACAGTCAGCCACCCGGCAGAAGCAGGGCAAACTCCTCGACATCGGTGCGGGCACCGGTGCCTTTGCAGGATATATGCAGCAGCATGGCTGGGAGGTGACGGGGCTCGAGCCGGAGGCGGTAGCAAGGGAACATGCGCTGGCGGATCACGGGGTGCAATTGTTGGGAATGGACCAACTGGATACGCTCCCGGCCGAAGGTTTTGATGCGATCACACTTTGGCATGTGCTCGAACATGTCCATGATTTGCATCCATACCTCGAGCGGTTACGGGCCATGATCAACAAAGGCGGACGGATATTCATCGCGGTACCCAATTATACGTCCTATGATGCCGCGGCGTATGGCCCGGCCTGGGCCGCGTATGACGTTCCGAGGCACCTGTATCATTTTTCCCCTGATGCGATGGAGAGCCTGCTGACACAGCACGGACTGCAACTTCACTATTGCCAGCCGATGTGGTATGATAGTTTTTATATCAGTATAATGAGTGAAAAGTATCGGACCGGCAAGGGCAATTTGCCGGCCGCGGTGTTCAGAGGACTTATCTCAAATGTCAAGGCGTTCGTCGACAAATCGAAATGCAGCTCTCTTATTTATGTAGCGGGGAAATAGCGATCCCTTATTCACTTCGCAGATTTTTTACGGGATTTGCCAGGGCCGCCCGGATCGTTTGATAGCCCACAGCGATCCCGGTGATCATGACCGCGCCAGCAACGGTGCCGGCAAAGACCCACCAGCTCATCTCCGTCCGGTAAGCAAACCCCTGCAGCCACCGGCTCATCAGGTATCCTGCTACGGGAGCGGCGATCAGGAAGGCTACCAGGATCAACCGAAGGAAGTCCCTGGACAGCAAAAACGAAAGACTGGCGACCGATGCGCCCAGGACTTTTCTGATCCCGATCTCCTTTGTCTTTGCTTCGACCATAAAGGAAAGCAGTCCGACCAATCCGAGAATGTTGATCACGATCGAGATGACGGTGAAGATATCGAAAAGCTGCTGGGTGTGCCGTTCTTCCTTATATATATCGGCCACCTGTTCATCCATAGATCCGGTGGTAAAAAGGTCGTTGGGATACACTGCACTGAATGCTGCTTCCACTGCTGCAAGCGATTTGACGGAAAGATTGCCGGTGAACCGAATACCCGCCGAATAGTACAGGAAGGGCATATTTACCATCAGCACGGGAGGAACCGCAGTATGCATGGAGGCGATGTGATAGTCTTTGATCACTCCGATGACGGGCGCGGAGATATCGTTGAAGCCGAACGTGAGATATTTACCCAAAACGTCTTGCGGGTTGGAGAACCCCAATGTCCGGAGGGCGGTCTCATTGATCACAAACGCATATTCCTGGAGGGAGTCCGGAACGGAGCGGGCGATCTTTCGGTCGTCTGCCTCATCGAACCAACGGCCAGCCACTAACTGAAGGCCATAAGTAGACAGATAGTTCCGGTCGGCCCCTTTGATCGCGGCGCCGAGCTTCTCGGTGGCATATTTCTCTTTAAGATTGAAATCGGTGCTGGCATTGTTATGCGATACGGGGGCGCCGATGGAAAGGCTGGCGCTGGCAATACCGGGGATCGCCCGGATGCGGTTCAGAAATGCGTCGGAGTGATCGCGGTTATTGTCCGGGAGATCGATGTTGAGCACCTTTTGTTGGATAAATCCCAATGGCTGCGATTGCATGAACGCAAGCTGCTTGGCCACGACGATAGCGCCCATGATGAGGATCTGCGCGGTGAGGAACTGGAAAACGACCAGGCCGCGGCGGAGCCACGTGACGGAGGCTTTTGGGGTGGCCATCTTGCTCTTCAGGGCCGTTATAGGGTTGAAGCCCGACAGGACGAAGGCCGGATAGATGCCCGACAGTAGCGAAATGCTGATCCAAAGTCCAATCAGGAGCAAGCCCGTGCGTATGTCCAGCCAGTCGGTAGGAATGTTCCTCCCGAGGAACTGGTTCAAGGATGGCAGTAGAAGCGGGATAGTGACTGCGGCGGCGGCGATCACGACCCCGGTCAGCAGGAAGGTTTCGGTGAGGAACTGCCCGATCAGGATTGGACGGGTTGCGCCCATCGTTTTGCGTACCCCGACCTCCTTTGATTTTTTCATGGCCAGTGCGGTGGACAGATTGGTATAGTTGATGCAGGCTGCCAGCAGGAGGAAAAGGCCGATGGCGCCGAGCAGGTATAGATAGCTGTTATTGATGGTGTAGGATGGGTTGCTGGCGGCAAAGCGCTGGTCGGTATGGATATCCTCGACGGGTTGCAGATGGAAAGCAGAGTGGTGCTCCACTTCATCTTTTGGAAGGTTGGATTTGACGATGGCGGCCAGGGACGCTTCGATCTGCCGGTCTTCGTGGGAAGTCGCGGGCAGGCCGATGTAGACAAAGCCGTTTGCCCGCAGGGACCATGTGTCCAGCGGGAAGCCCCCGATGCTTTCCGGCCGGATGGAGGGATAAGAGATCAGCATGGAGAAAGGAAGGTGGCCGTTGGCGGGCGGATCGGCGACGACGGCCGCTATTTCGAGATCAAGCAGGTTCTGATAACGGATGCGTTTACCCACAGCCGGATCGTGACCGAAATATTTTGTGGCCAGCGATTGGGTCAGCACGGCGAAGCCCGGTTCAGAGAGCGCTCGCCGGAGACCGCCGGCGTGTACATCCAGCGGAAAAAGTTTGGGGAAGACGGAATCCGCGAAGACGACATTGTTCTCGCTGAATTTTTTTTGGCCGACGGTAACCAGAAGACCTTCCCGGTCGAAATCGATCTGGCTGATGGCTTTTTGGTCCGGAAGGGCGGCGCGTAGGGCTGTTGCGAGCGGGTAGGGCGTAACGGCGTTATAAGCGATACCCCCGGAGCGATTGTCAACAGAACCGACTATGCGGTAAAGGGAAAGCCCTTTTGGGGATCGGTCGAAGCTGGTTTCATGCAGCAGGACCAGGGCAATAAGCAGGCAGGAGATCACACTCACGTAAAGCCCCAGGAAATTCAGCGCAAAGAAGCCTTTTTGTTTTCGGATGCTGCGTGAGGCAGTCTTGATGTAGTTGATGAGCATGGGGGAAGGTTATGGGCCCTCCGGAGGCATAAAACATGCCAGTGCATAAGGAGTTATCCCCTATTATCTTATGCGCGCGTTGTGCATTTTGGATGTTCGGTTTCGATACAGGGAGTGTCCGGTTACAACGGGATTTTGATCTCATAGATGCTCGGCCAGAGCTTTCCTGTGACATACAGCAGACCGGAGGTCGGATTCCAGGCGATCCCGTTTAGCACCTCCGAGCCGGAGAATTTGTTGCGGGCCTCTGCAACGATCGAATCCAGGTCAAGCCTCCCGACGACTTTACCCGAAGTGGTGTCAATCTTCAGGATATAGTTCGTTTGCCATTGGTTGGCGTAGAGATAACCATGGACCAGTTCCAACTCGTTGACATTGCTGACAGGGCCGTTGTTGTCAAAGACAGAAAGGGTCTTCCTGACCTGGAAGGTATTCGGATCGAGATAGCTGATATTGCTGGTGCCATCACTCATGATCAGGTCGGCGCCGTTGGTTGTCATTCCCCAGCCTTCCCGGGTTGGGATGGTAAACTCACCCAGTTTCTTAAACGTGGTGGCATCATAAATAAAGCCCACTTTGGTCGTATAGGTGAGCTGGTAAACCTTTCCGTTGAGAAACGCAATGCCTTCGCCGAAATATTTGTTCCGGTCGATCTCCACTTTGGGGTGGATCTTACCCGTGGCCGTGTCCACAGTCCCAAAAAGTGACCGCCGGCTTTCAGGCATATCCGTATCCGTCCCGGTGCTTTCATAGAGCTGGCCGTCATGGAACAGCAGTCCCTCGGTGAAAGCGCTGGTGTCATGAGGCAGCAGTTTCATCACGGAATAATCGATGGTGGGTGGGGTATTATCGGCAGGAGCGGTGGCATTGTTGTTGCGGTCGCTATTGTTGCATCCGGCCAAGAGACTGAGGATCAGCAGGAACGAGAGCGTTCTAGTCATATTCAGGTTTATCGGGGGCAAATTTATGTCAAAAGCTTGCATCTTTCAGCCTTTTTTTGTTGTTTTACAGTCGCTTACGGCTAAATACGGCCATTCTCATTCCCCCGATCCGATCCTACTGATTACCATCCGATCCCTGTGGACACTCCCGTCTGTAACTGCGTGGTTACCATTCCAATTTCCTGTCGAACACCAATCCGTACCCGGTGAACTACCCCTTAATACTAAATTATGAAATACGCTTTGTACGCACTGTGTATTTTAGGTTGTTTGCCCTGTCTAGCCCAGCCGGTTTGTCGGTCAACCGATTACCGGACACACGAATTGCAAGCCAATCCAGCGCTCGCGCAAACCATTGCTTCAATTGAAGCGTTTACCGCCAGCCAGATCAAAAGCAGGCCGGTCATCGTGACCGGAGGATCAACCGCCGGTGGCACCGATCTCACCAACAATACGACTGTTCCGCTGATCACCATTCCGGTTGTCGTTCATATCGTATATCAAACCGATGCCGAAAATATCAGTGATGTACAAGTGCAATCGCAAATCGACGCGCTGAATAAGGATTACCAGAAGCAAAACGCCGATACGACAGAGATACCTTCTTATTACCGGCCGCTTGCCGCCAATTGCGGCTTCCGGTTTGGGCTCGCACAGCAAGATACCAATGGGCTGGCAACGACCGGGATTGTCCGGCGCAAAACGAGTGCCGCCGCTTTTACGATTGACGATGGCATCAAGTTTACCGCCAGCGGCGGTGATGACGGCTGGGACCGGGACAGGTATCTGAATATCTGGGTCGGGAACCTCACCGGCGGGATCCTTGGCTATTCGAGCGTCGTCGGCGGCCCGAAGGCGGGAGATGGAGTGGTGGTGCTTTATACGGCATTTGGCACAACCGGCACGGCTACGGCGCCTTTCAACCGCGGGCATACGGCGACGCACGAGGTAGGGCATTGGCTGAACATGATCCACACCTGGGGCGATGATAGCTGTGGAAATGACCAGGTAGCGGACACGCCGCCACAGGAAGGGCCGGACTATGGCGATCCCGGCGGAATAGTCCTCTCCTGCTCCAATGAGCCATACGGCAACCTGTACATGGACTATATGGATTTTACAAATGACATCGGGATGCATCTGTTCACCTATGGGCAGCGGGACCGCATGCGGTCTTTGTTTGCATCCGGCGGTTTCCGTAATCCGCTGCTGTCTTCAACGGTGCCGGTGGCGCTTTCGGACACCGGTTCCGCTGCCTTGCAGTCGTCGTCAGCCAATATAACCGCCTACCCAAATCCGGTGGTCAGTGAAGTGACGATCAGGCTAACCGACCCATCCAGCATAGGTGGTTTATTGGAAGTGTATGACCAGGTCGGCCGGCAGATGCTGACACTGCGGATCACTTCCATGGTGCTGCAGGTCGACGCATCATCCTGGAGCCCGGGGATGTATCTTATCCGGGTAAGTGGCAGCGGAAAGATGGTTACGGGAAAACTCCTGAAGGTTTAGGTGAGAAGAGCAGTGACCTGTTCACCGATGACCGGCGCAAGCGCCACACCCATTCCATGCATCCGAACAGCACAGAACACGTGGTCATTGACCGCGCGGACGATCGGCATTTTCTCCCCGCCCATCCCCATGACCCCAGCCCAACGCGTGTCGATGGTATAATGACGTCCGGGCAGGACGACTTCCCTCAGAAAGCGTTCCAGCTCTTGCTGGATGGTATTGGTCAGCGTCATTTCATTCGTTGTCTCTTCTTCAAATGCGAGGTTGCGGGCGCCACCCAGCAACACCCTGTCCCCCAGGTTTCGGAAATAGTAATAACCTTCGTCGAAGTGGAACGTGCCTTTGAAGGGAAGCCCGTCGATCGGGGACGTGACCAGTACCTGGCCGCGGGCAGGAATAACATCCAGCTGCGGCAGGAGTTGGCGGGCAAAAGCGTTTGTGCATACCAGCAGTTGAGAAGCGGTCAGCGGAAAGCAGTGATTGGTTTGTAGAAGCAAGTGGCCGCCGACTTTCTCAAATCCGGTTATTTCGATATTGTTCAGGACGGTGACGCCTTGCGATTGGACGAGCCGCAGCAACGCCTGGGACAGCAGACCCGAGTGGAGCTGCCCTTCGGTGCGGCTCTCGACCAGGTATTGGACACCGGCAAATCCAAAGGCGGCGATCTTGTCGTCCCGCAGCCGGAATGTCTTCTGTTCATCGGTGATCTTTTTCAGGCGGTGGTTTAGCCGGTCGATGGCGGAGCGGAGACCGTCGCAGTCGCCGAGTTTGCCGGCGGAGGCGAGCAGTTCAAAGCCGCCAAGTTGTTCGTAGCCGATCTCCGCGTCGCGGAATGTCTTTCGAATTTTCTTCAGACCCCTATAGCGAAGGGAAACCAATTCCAGCATCTTGTCCTCGCCCATCTGATCGATGTCGGCAAGCAGCTCGGTAAGGCTGCCAAAGCAGGCGAAGCCGGCGTTACGGGTACTCGCGCCGGTGGGAACAATCCCCCGTTCGACGATGGTGATACGGAGGGAGGGATGTTTTTTCTTGAGGTAATAGGCGCTCCATAAGCCCACAAGGCCGCTCCCGGCAATAACGATATCCGCAGGGGCAAACCAGCTTTCCTTTTCCCATATTGAAAGCGAGGGAATGGTGATCATGGATGCAAATTAAGCAAAGATTAGGCATACACCACTTCCACCCGGCTACCGGTATTCGCCGCCTTGTAGATCGCCTCCATCACGCAGAGATCGATAAGCCCTTCTTTGCCGGAGATGTGATCGGGCAGGGGTTTGCTCTCCAGGATCAGCTTTCCGATGCCATCCAACTGTGCCGCCTGTTGGTTGATATCGGGGAAATGCAGGTCGCCCTTAGTCGTCCGGCCTCTGAAAGGTCCATAGCTGATCGCGGGAGCGAGCTCAAAAAAGCCATCGTCCGCTATCGCGCGGATGCCGTCGATACTATACCCATAAGATGTATTGCAACTGGCCATCGCGCCACCGGGAAATAGCGCCTGCCAGACGATCGTCTCTTCGACCTGGGCAAAACGTTTTGGATCATGCACAGTGCCATACTGCGCGGTCACTGATGCCGGGTTTTCCCCAAGCATATACCGGCTGGCCTGCACGCAATAGACGCCGAGGTTCATAAGCGCGCCGCCACCCGACCAGCGCTTGTTCAGCCGCCATTCGGAAGGATCGTTGATGTCAAACTCCTTACCGGCATTGGCGCTTTCAAAGTTGATCGTCTTATATCCCAGTCCGGCCTCCATATACCGAACGGTCCCAAAGACCTTTTCCTGCCCGAGCCGTTTCATCTCGACATTGTAAGGCTCATAGTGCAGCCGGTACCCGATGGCGAGTTGCACGCCGGCGGTCTTGCAGGCGTCGATCATGTCCCTGCATTCCGCAGCGGAGATCGCCATCGGTTTTTCGCAGATCACATGCTTACCGGCCTTTGCCGCCCGGACCGTGTATTCCCTGTGCATCGAATTGGGCAGTACCACATAGACGAGATCAATGTCCCGGTTGCCCGCGATCGAATCGAAATTGGCATAGTTGTAAATGTTCTTATCGGGGAGACTGTATTTCTTCTTCCAGGCCTCCGCCTTTTCAGCGTGGCCGGTAACAACCCCGGCGAGCCGGCAATATTGGGACTGCTGCAAGCCATCGGCAAGGAGGGCGGCATAGTTGCCGAGACCGACGAGGGCAATATTCAGCTTCTTTCCCTCATAAAAATCGCCCAAATGCCTTGTCAGAAGATTCGGCACGAAGGCAATACCCGCACCCGCCATGCCGGATGAGGTGATA
>Ga0206895_1018_pt1 | contig 45785 bp, 34 predicted proteins | sample Alteio_BWOrgHeat_51_FD_152967 | JGI IMG/M metagenome (GOLD analysis project Ga0206895, IMG submission 152967) | Enriched cells from forest soil in Barre Woods Harvard Forest LTER site, Petersham, Massachusetts, United States -... | ecosystem: Environmental > Terrestrial > Soil > Temperate forest >...
GAGACAAGATGCTGACTACGGCGGGATCACTGGCGTTGGACGGACATCATGCCGCGAAAGATGCCTTCATCGTCGGTCAGCTTCGGTCAGCCGGTGCCGTACTGCTGGGCAAGACCAATCTCAGTGAATGGGCGAATTTCCGGTCGAGCCGAAGCACGAGCGGCTGGAGCTGTCGCGGCGGCCAAACAAAGAATCCTTACCTGCTCGGCCGAAATCCTTCGGGCAGCAGCGCCGGTTCCGGCTCGGCCGTCTCCGCCAACCTCTGCGCCGTGGCCATTGGCACCGAAACGAACGGGTCCGTCGTATCGCCATCTTCGTGTAATGGCATCGTCGGCATCAAGCCGACGGTAGGACTGCTCAGCCGCAGCGGTATCATTCCCATATCCGCGACCCAGGATACCGCCGGCCCGATGGCCCGGACGGTCAAGGATGCCGCCATCCTGCTGGGCGCGCTGGCCGGTGCCGATCCGGATGATCCGGCGACAACAGAAAGCAGGGATAAAACCCATTCCGACTATACCTCCTTCCTGGACGCAGGTGGTCTGAAGGGAAAACGGATCGGTGTCGAAAAATCGTTTTTGACCAACGGCCATGAAGGGGTGCTGGCACTGTTCCAGGATGCGCTGGCCTTGCTGAAAACGCAAGGAGCCACCGTGGTGGAGGTGGAGCTTATCAAGCAGCTGGGCGATGCCAATTCAGCGGAAGGGCTGATACTGCAATATGAATTCAAAGCCGGCCTCAACAAATACCTGGCCGGCGCTGCGGACGCGCGGGTTCGCACCCTGACCGACGTCATCGCCTTCAACCGGCAAAACGCGTCGAAAGCCATGCCATATTTCAAGCAGGAGACGTTGGAGCGCAGCGATGCGCGGGGCGGGTTGGATAGCGTCGAATACACCGACGCGCTGAAGAAGTTGTTGACAGCGAGGACAGCGATTGACGACCTCATTCGCCTGAACCAGTTGGACGCCATCTGCGGCACGACCAATGGCGTGGCCTGTTGCATCGACCTGATAAGTGGCGACTACCGCACCGGCCCGGGATTCTCGGGTCCCGCGGCTATGGCCGGATATCCGCATATTACGGTGCCGATGGGCACGGTGATGGAATTGCCGGTTGGCATCTCTTTTATCGGCGGAGCATATACGGAGCCGCAGCTGCTTGGTATCGCTTATGCTTACGAACAGGCGTCAAAGAAACGTGCGGTGCCCGGGTTTATCGAGGGTCCGATGAAAGTCGGTTAGGCGGGAGCTGTCAGTGCAATACATCGAGCCCTTCGATCCTGCGATAAGGTTGCGCCAGAAAGTCGCCGACTACCGCGTTGAACTGATCTTTTTTATAGATGGCCACGGAATGACCCGAGTTCGGCACTATCCAAAGATAGGACTGCGGAATATGCTGAGAGATCAGCCAAAGATGGTAGGAAGGGATGCCGTCGTGATCACCGCCCATCACGAGCGTGGGGCAATGTATGCCCTGCAATTGATCGAGTGTCATATCATGCGGCTCCTTCAGGTCGAGTTCGACGATCTTCCGCTGGTTCTTTACCTCCTGCGTTTGCGGCTTTTGTTTCAACGTGTCGTCCAGCCTTTCGAGGTAGTGATAGATGAATGGAACCAGCCCGGTCGTGTCGGGATAAATATTTGGCCCGCTGACCACCAGCTTCCTGACCTTCTCGGGATGCCGGATAGCGAGTTGCAGGGCGCTGATCCCGCCATCGCTCCAGCCGACCACATTGCAGCTGTCGAGATGGAGGCTATCCAGCAGGGCGTTAAAGTCGTCGGCCATTTGTTCGAATGTAAGCGAGTCACCGGGATCGACGGATTTCCCATGGGCGCGCGTATCGACGGCGATGACGTGATACTTCGTGGCGAACCAGGGGATCTGGTTGGAAAAATTCCGGATGGAGCCGCCATTGATATGCAGCAGAAGAAGCGGTTCGCCTTCACCGTAAGTCTCATAATAGAGACGGATACCCCTGATATTCAGGTAATGGCCGGCGGCGGCGTTGTCGCCATAAACAACCGGCGCGGGGTCCTGGGACTGGCGGCAAGCGCAGCAACCCAGGATGAGGATTAAAGCGATGTTACGGAAAATCATAATGAAAAGATTGTCGGCTAAAGATAAATCAATGCGCCGGCTTTTCACGAATTTGGCGGTGTGCCTCAACGTTCACGGAAGTGACGCCCGGGTCGCCGCAACGATCTGGCCGGTGTCGCCGTTCTGGACGAAGGCGATGAGCTCCTGGTCGCCGGCCGGCAGCCCTTGCTGTACGGGCAATGAGCCGGTCCCGGTCGCGCCGGCGCCAATGTCGGTATTGGAGAAGTTCCGGACGATCTGGACATGGGAGAGGGTCTGGCCGGTATTCTCACCCGCCTTCACATCGGTTGTGGCTGACCGTTGGACGAGCGCCACGATGAGCGAGCTTTTTGCTACCGCATTTTGTACCAGGTAATGCCAGCTGACCTTGCCCTGGTCCAGCCGGACGTCGCTGATGGAGAGTTGGGCGGCAGGCATTTGCCCGAGGCCGCTATGGATAGCACTGCGCAATGTGCTCTCCTGCGACCCCACAAATTCTTTGCTGCCATTGACGACTATTTGCGGCGTATATACCGATTGAAGATTAAGCCACGATTGATATTGCTGCTGGCGCTGGGTATAGCGCGCATCGCTGAAGGCATCTTTCCAGCCCATCCTGTTCCAGTAGTCGACATGGAAGGCGAGGATATACACTGGCTGGTCCTTATCTTCCTGCTGGATCCTTGCCACTAGCCTATCGGCAGGCGGGCAGCTTGAGCAGCCTTCGGAAGTGAATAGTTCAACGACCGCAAATCCGTTGGCCGGGCCGGTCAATACAGAAGAGGGGGCCGAATGGAGGAAGGCCATGGCAGCCAGATAGCCTATAGTGAGGCCGAATATCAGGATGGCTATTCTTGGAACTTTTTTCATAGAAGAGGCGCTTTCGCTAAAGGTACAAAAGATCTTCGTGCCGCGCCACCGGCGCGGCCCTCGACCGTAACCTTCGCTTCGCTCGGTTATTCCGTCCTCAAGCTGACGACCGGATTCATCAATGCCGCCCGGATGGCCTGAAAGCTGACGGTCAGCAGGGTGATCAGCAGCGCGCCGATACTCGAAAGGGCAAAGATCCACCAGGATAGCGGTGTCCGGTATTCATACTGCTGCAACCATTCATGGAGGTAATACCAGGCGATAGGGACGGCGATCCCGCAGGAAATTATGACCAGGACGACAAAATCGGTGGACAACAGCCGCCAGAGATGAAAGAGGGATGCACCCAATACCTTCCGGATGCCCACCTCACGGACTCGTTGTTCGGCGACAAAAGAGGCAAGGCCGAAGAGGCCCAGGCAGGAAATCAGGATGGCCAGGATGGCAAATACCGTCGCCAGATCGCCAATTCGCTTTTCATCCGAGAACTTCTTTTCGTATTCCTCGTCGACGAGTTTGTATTCGAATGGGCTGCCGGGGTTATATTTCCTGAATACGGGCCGAATCGCATTCAATGCCGACGCCGTCGTGAGCGTTGGCCGAAGCCGGACGGTTATGACCTGGGTCCAGCCATAGTCAAGGCAAAAGATGGTTGGCTTTATTGGGGCATAGGGCGACTCCATGACCATATCCTTTACCACCCCGGTAACCTTTCGGTCTTTATCATTCCACTTTATGATCTCCCCGACCGGATGCCGCAGGCCGGTAAGCCTGACCGCAGACTCATTGAGGATCAGGTCGCCGGTATCCGTGGGAAAGTTGCGGGAGAAATCGCGGCCCTCGAGGATCTGCCAGCCCATGGTCCGGCCATAGTCATGGGTAACGGCTGAAATGCCGAAGAGCGGCACCGAATTGGGGTCCTTCCCTTTCCAATCGAAACCGATCTGGTTCGACCAGATATTGGTAATCGGACCGGAAGATTCGGCCATATCCTCGACGGCGCCCGTTTTGAGAAGATCGTCCCGGAGCGCGTCATAGTGGCCATAGATCTCGGGGGTATTCATGAACAGGTAGACCAGCCCCTCCCGTGTATACCCAACCGGGCGACTGCGGGCGTAGTTGATCTGCCGGAACACCAGCAACGTGCCGATGATCATCGCGACAGACACGGTGAACTGGATAACCACGAGGATCTTCCGCGGCAGGGAGGAATACCGGCCGGCTTTAAAAGTTCCCTTCAGCACTTTAATCGGCCGGAACCCGGAAAGATAAAAGGCCGGATAGCTGCCGGACAACAGCCCTGTAAGGACCATGAAGCCCAGCACAAGACCCCAGAAGACCGGCTGCGCCCAGGGCAGGTGCATATTTTTATCGGCCATGGTATTAAAGAACGGAAGTGAGATCAGCACCCAGATAAGGGCGAGGATCAGGGCAAGAGCGGCTACTACGAGCGATTCACTGAGGAACTGAGCGACCAGCTGCCGACGCAGGGAGCCGACCGTCTTGCGAATGCCGACTTCCTTGGCGCGCCGCTCGCTGCGGGCCGTACTGAGGTTCATGAAATTGATACAGGCCAGCGCCAGGACAAAGATGCCGATGATGGTGAAGAGCCAGACGAACTTGATCCGGCCACCGGCGACCTTCCCGTCTTTGAAGTCGCTGTACAGATGCCAGTTGTCCATCGGCTGAATCACGATCGATTCACCACCGTCCTTGTTGTGGGGTTTGGCGATATCCTTGATGGTGGCCGTGACCCGGGCAGGATCGACATCCGGGTTCAGCTGGACAAACAGCTGCCACGAATGGTTGCCCCAGTGGTCTTCGGAGTTCTTTACCCAATCATTCAGGCTCTCGTACAAGTCCCAGGTCAGCAGACAGCTCTCTTTATAAAAGGAGGTGTTTCGCGGCAAGTCTTCGAATACGCCGCCGACCTTGAGCTGGCTCTTATTGTCCACCTTGACGATCTTGTACATCGGGTCGGCGTCACCGAACAGTGCGGTCGCTGCCGATTGAGACAGGAGGAGGGCGGATGGATCTTTCAGTGCGGCGCGGCTGCCACGCAACATTTTCAGCGTGAACATCTCCGGGAAATCAGGCTGGACGTAGAACCCGGGCTGCGTAAGCTGCTTATCCCCCACTGCCAGGATGTGATCGTTTGACCAGGACACCCGGCAGATATATCGAAAATAATTGTGATAACTGGTTCGAAGGGTAGAACTGATCGGCAGGGAGACGGCGGGCCCTGTTCCAGTATGCGCATTAAAGGTTTGCGTAGTCATGACCTGGGCCAGCCGGTCATGGTTCTCGTGGTATTTATTGAAAGTCAATTCGTCCCAAACCCAAAGCCCGATCAGTAGGGCGACGGCCATCCCGATCGAGAGGCCCAGGGTGTTGATGAGAGAATACCATTTGCTTCGAACGAGGTTGCGCCAGGCGATCGTCAGGTAATTCTTTAGCATGTTTCAAAGGACATCCGGGGCGGGACAATGTTGCACCCGGGACCATGGAAAAAAGACAAAATAAAATTATATTTATACCAACCAAAAAAGCATCCTGTATGATAGCTCTTTACATCATCGTAGGTCTCATCGTGCTCTTTCTGGTAGTAGCTGCATTCGTGGGAACGGCATGGAGCTTTGAAAAGAACATTCTTATTCAGGCGCCCAGGTCTAATGTCTGGGGTCATGTCAACTCGCTGGGTGCGATCAACACCTGGAATCCCTGGCTTGACCGGGATCCGGCAGTCAGGCAGTCGATATCGGGGGTCGATGGTACACCAGGAGCCACCTATTCATGGGACAGCAAAGAGAAAAATGTCGGCGCGGGCCACCAGACGATCCTCGGCGTTACGGCGCCAACCGAGATGACCACCCGGATCGAATTCCTCCGGCCTTTTAAGGGGCTTGCGGAAGCCTACATCCGGCTGGAGGAAGAGCGCGGGTCGACGCGCGCCATCTGGGGGATCGAAAGCTCAACCCCCTACCCGATGAATATCCTGAAGCTATTCGGGGTCATGGAAAAGAATATGAACCGGGATTTTGGGAAAGGCCTCAGCAAGCTAAAGGAAATGTGCGAAAAATAATAGGGAAGGCAACGGGAGAAAGCTATCTTGCGCAACCAAATTATTGTATGCGCAAACATATCCGATCGCTCTCTGCACTCGTCCTGTCCGCTGCCCTGCTTTCGTGGGGGGGTACCGGTCATCGTACTGTCGGCAAGATCGCCGCCGCCCATTTGACACCCCAGGCGAAAGCCGCCGTCCATGATCTGATCGGCGATACCACGCTTGCCGACATCAGCACCTGGCCCGATGAGGTCCGCAGCCAGCCCGCCTACCGGCATACGGCCCCCTGGCATTATATCAACCTGGCGCTTGGACTTAGTTACGCCGATTTCGAGGCGAAAGTAAAGGGCATGACACAGGAGAATGTCTACAGTGCGCTCCAGCAGCAGGAACAGATCCTCGGAAGTACCGCCTCCACGCGCCTCCAGAAGGTCGAGGCGCTGAAATATATCGTCCATTTTGTGGGCGACCTTCATCAGCCGATGCATGTCAGCCGCGAAGAAGACAAGGGAGGCAATACGATCCAACTGAACTATGAAGGCAACGGTACCAATCTGCATGCCCTGTGGGACAGCAAACTGATCGATCACCAGGGACTTACCTTCGAGCAGATGGCTGCGGCATATGACCACGCGACACCGGCAGAGATCAAACAATGGCAAAGCGACCCGCTCATCCGGTGGATATGGGAAAGCTATCAGGCCAGTTCCAAATTGTACGAAGAAGTCGATGCCATGAAGAGCCGGGCCATCGATGACAACTATTACCAGGCGCATATCGCGATCGTGCAGGACCGGATCGAAAAGGCCGGTGTCCGGCTGGCCGGGGTACTCAATGAGGTATTCAGGAATGGGCTGGCCACCAGCGCCGCAGTCGCGCCGGTGGCAAATTCCGGTGATGCGCCTGATCATGCGGCCACACCAATCGCGGTGCAGGATGCGGCACAGCACTATAATGAATATGTCAAATGCTGTGCAAAAGTCTATGGGGTGAAGGAATTGGAAAATCTTACGCTGGTCAATCTCGGCGCCGCTTACCCCGATCAGCCCTTGACGGTCGTGCTGCGCGACGCCGCAAAGTCATTAGGGCCTTCCCTCGACGGGAAGACGATTTGCGTAACCGGGACGGTGGTCAAATACAAGGAAAAGCCGGAGATCGTCGTAACAGACCAAAAGATGATTGTCGTCCCGGATCGGTAGACCGGCCGCAATAATTTAATAACGGAAAGAAACTGCAGAGAAATAACCCATGCTGCATCTCAAGCGTGGACTCAGTGGAACAAAGCAACAGGATAAGGAGGGTCGTGAACGTTGCCGGCAAACTGCCTGTAATGCGTGTCATCACTATGAGGCCTCCGATGGCCAGGATGAATAGTCCCCATCCGACGAAACCCGAATGGACCAATACCTCGATATATTCATTGTGAAAGTTATAGCCCAGGTACCCTTCGCTCAATCCTGCATCCAGGTATTTTTGATTTAGCAGGTTCTGGCTGTCACCTCCCGTGACCCCCAAAACCCAGGCATGGCGCTCCCGAAGGATCTCAAATGCCGACCGCCACATGAAGAACCGAAGCGATATCGAGTTGATGCGCGGGACTGTCTCCGGCTGCGGTTCGATCCGGGTTGAAAGCCGTGTGGGGCCAAGTTCCTGGTAGCGGCGGCTGAATGGGTTATCGGTAAAGGCCAGAGTCCCCATAACCAGGACGACCAGCACAATCAGCGACCAACCGGCAGCCGCTCTGGACTTCGGAATCCCGCGGAACAGATAGACGATATAAATTATTCCCAGCAGCATTAGCAGAAGCCGCGACGACAGCAGGACCATTATAACGGAAAAGAACAGGATCATCCCGATGCGGATCGCACGGTCGTAGCGGTCGTCCGAAAACAACAGGTACAGGATAGCGATCAACACATACCCTGAAAAAAAGACGGCGTTCACACCTGCCGCGCTTGTCAGTTCATGATAGAAGAAAACCCCCGGATCGTGCTGCCAGTGATACTCAACCGCCGCCATCGACAGACAATAAAGACAGATCGCGGTCAGTAGCCAACAATACGCCACGAGCAGCTTGTGATACCCGTTAGGGTCGCAGAAAGGCCCGGCCAGCAGGATGAATGGAATGGCAAGCAACGTCGCTTTGCTTTCCATATGTTTCCAGGCCGTAAAAAGATCATGCGTGTACAACAACCCAGCCAGCTCCATCAGAAAAATGACCGCATAAGCCCAAAGAAAGATATTTCCGGCAGCTGACCTCAGTGCGGCACGAGGGCTACCGTCAATCAGCCGGCAAAACAAAAGAAGGATGATCAGGTAACTATTGAAGTTCAGCCAGGACAGCAGCGTCGTGGCGATCACCGCCAGCACAAGGTAGTAATGGAATGGCTTACGCAGGAAATAGCGGCTGTTCTCGCTCATGGTCCGGCAGGATTCGGCTACAACAACAAACGCCGGAACCTCCCGGGTGGTTGCCTGAGCGTGAATACGCGTGTTAACAACATTTAAACAAATGCCTGTGGTACCTTCGTAGGTATGAAAGCAGTAAAGATTGGCGGGCTGTCATTGATATTGCTGGCGGCTGCCTGCAGTTCCTCGCGTAAGACCGAGGCGTCGGATACGGCGCCGATGGTGCGTTCTTCCTATCAGCGCCAGCCCCTTTATATCGATGGATCCGACAATGACTGGGTGCGGCCGTTACCCTATGCTATAAAGGAAGAGTATGTCAGCTATTCGATCAGCAATGATGAGAAGAACCTTTATATCCTGCTGACGACGGCCAGCCGTCAGGAGCAACAAAAGATCATCGAGGGCGGCATGTCGGTCTGGGTCAATACGAAGGGCGACAAGAGCAATGGCGATGCTGTCGGGATCGGGTATCCGCTCAACGAGCAGAACGACCGCGACCGGCAATTGATGCAGGATGCGCAGCCGCAACGCTATCAGCATAAAGCGGTCAGGCTGGAGGACAAACACACGTATGCGCTCTACGGATTCAACAAAGATACGACCATCCAGCATCATACCTATGGCGACAGCAATGCGGCCGGGGTGAACATGCGTCTGGATTATAATAATCACGGGGACATCATCTATGAGGCTTCGATCCCGTTACAGTCGCTCTATCCCGACCATACGCCGGGAACTTCTTATCCGACCGGCAATCTGGCCGTTGGGATCTTTATCGAGCCATTGCCTTCCGGCACCCGGGTCCCGCGGGAAAGTGGCGGTGGCGGCGGTCCGGGATTCGGGGTCGGCATTGGCGGCGGGATGGGTGGTTTTGGTAGCGGTGTGGGGCTGGGACTCGGCGTTGGACACGAATTTGGGGGTGGAAGCCGGAGGCCGAACCGCGCTTTATTCGACGAAGCCCAAATCTGGCAGGTGGTACGATTGGCGCAGAAATAGGTCTCGAAATTCTAGCGCAGCGCGAACGACCGGATGGTTCGTTCGAAGGCGGGGAAGCTTTCAACCAATCGTCCTTTTAGCGCAGAGCAAGTCACGATATAAGCTACGTCGCTATGCGTAATAATATAACAGATGCTTTCCAGATGGGTCCCGCCACGATCCTGTGAATAGTGTATCCAATGGGCAGAATCGCCGGCGAGAGGCCGCACTCCTTGTCCAATTAACGAAAACTGAGGTACGTAAGCCGCGAGACCGTTGATGGTGCCGGCCAGATATTTGTCGGGGGAGAGGCCGCGCATCGAATCGCTGACGATGCTGACGATGGTCCGGAAACGGGCATTGGCGGAAGCGGTGTCCAGGACTACCGCATGGATATTACCAAGCAACGTATCTACGCGCCGCCAGCCCGGCGGTACGCGTACCGCGAATTTACCAGCGCCGGCATTGATGCCTGGCGAGCTGTTCGCTTGCTCCATCAGGACGGAGTCGAACCGGCGCTCCGCTGCTGCCACGGAATCGAGGTGCTTGAGCTGTCCGGTGTCTACCGAGAACTGCACATTATCCTTCTTTCCGCCGACCGATCTGTTGTGACAGGAACAAAAAAAACAACATCCAAAGATCACTATCGTCAAAATTCTAATCATGCGTCAAAAATACTTAGATTGCAGCTTATGGAAAAAGCACCAAACGAATTGTTTGTCACCACGGTCATTGCCAATTGGGAACTGGCCCTCAAACGCATCTCGGCCCTGTTTGACCGTCATAGCGATACGGATCTGCTGAGGCCCGTCGCCACGGGGAAGAACCGCGTGATCTATTTGCTTGGGCATCTGATCGCGGTTCACGACAGTATGATCCCTTTACTTAGTCTCGGCGACCGGCATTATCCCTTGCTCGACGCATTATTCATCCATAACCCGGACGATGCCGGGGCGACCTTGCCGCCGGCCGGCGAGTTGCGGCAGCACTGGGTTGCTGTCAATGCCTTTCTGACCGCCCGGTTCCGCGAGTGGAAGCCCGAGGAATGGCTACAGCGACATACGGCAGTAAGCGCCGAAGATTTCGCCAAAGAGCCACACCGCAATCGTCTCAATGTCGTCCTGAGCCGCACCGGACATGTTTCCTATCATGCCGGACAGCTGGCGTTGTTGAAGTTGTAAGAACGGGGGAAGTCCCCTATTTTTGCAGCCATAACAAAAAACTTCCATGTCATTTTTCCAGGATAAAGTGGTGGTGATCACCGGAGGCAGCGACGGGATCGGCAAAGCGCTGATCGCAGCCCTTATTCCGTTGGGCGCCAAGGTCGCCACCTGCGGTCGCAGCCATGACAAACTTTATACCCTGCAGATGGAATATTCGCGGGTCATGCTCCACGCCGTTGCCTGTGACATCAGTAGTGAGACGGAATGCAAAAAATTTATCGACTCTACCATCGATACCTTCGGGCGGATCGATGTGCTCATCAATAATGCCGGGATCTCCATGCGGGCATTATTCCTCGACTGCGATACCGACGTGACCCGTAAAATAATGGAAGTCAATTTTTTGGGGGCGGTGTACTGCACCAGGTACGCACTCCCTTCCCTGCTGGAGAACGGCGGAACAGTGGTAGGGATTTCCTCCACCGCCGGCTATCGCGGGTTGCCCGGCCGAACGGCCTATTCAGCGAGCAAGTTTGCCCTGCAGGGCTGGCTCGAAGCCTTGCGAACGGAGCTGCTTCACAGCGGCGTCAACGTGATGTGGGTCTGTCCCGGGTTCACGGCATCGAATATCCGCATGGCTGCGCTCGACGAGCACGGGCATGCGCGTGGCGAAAGTGTGCTCAATGAAGGGTCGCTCATGTCGGCTGCCGAATGTGCCGCGCATATCCTCCGGGCCATTGCCCGGCGGAGGCGAGCCGTGGTGCTTACGCTCCTGGGGAAGGTTACCGTGCTGATCAATAAGGTAGCGCCCGCACTTGCCGATCGGTTAACTTACCGTCATTATTATAATAAAAAGGGGGAATTCGTCAAATAGTTACAATGGCGCTAATCACCCTAACATCGGATATCGGCCATAAAGACTATCTTGTAGGGGCCGTCAAAGGTCAATTAGCGCAGATCAATCCCGAATTTAACCTTTTCGATATCAGCCATGAGCTGTCGCCGTTCAATTACCCCCAGGCCGCCTACGTTTGCCGCAATTCTATCCGTCACTTTCCGCCTTTTACCTATCATATTATCCTGGTCAACCTATTCGAAAAGAAACCCGAGCAGCTGTTGCTGGCGTTTCATAAGGAGCAATACCTGCTATGCGCGGACAATGGTCTGCTCACCATGATCCTGGAAGGGCGGCCGGAGATGGTGATCGGGCTTCCGCTGGATAAAAATGCGATCAAGAATACATTGTATTGTGTCCGGGTGATGGGGCAGGCGATCCAGGAATTGGCGACAGGCGGCAGCCTGCTGGGGATCGGGGTGCCGGACGTCCCGTTCGACGAGAAGAATCATTTGCGCCCGGTGTATGGCGACAACTGGATCGAGGGCCAGATCATCTTTATAGATCACTTCGAGAATGTGATCGTCAATATCACGCGCGAAGAGTTTGAGGAGCGGCGGAAAGGGAGAGGGTTCAGGATTGTTTTTAAGCGGGACGAGATCATTGAGCGCATCAGCGAGACCTATGCGGACGTAGGCGACGGGGAAAAGCTGGCCTTGTTCAACTCGGCCGGCTACCTGGAAATCGCCATCCATAAAGGGAATGCGGCGGGCCTCTTTGGACTCCGGGACTTTACGGAGCAATCCCAGAATCAATACTTACAAAGCCGTCTTTTCTATCAGACGGTACGCGTGTATTTTGAATGAACCGGTTAATTACCCGTTAATTTTCCCCGGCGGGATAACAGCGCGCCGGTCGGACTGGGAAATTCGCGATAATTGGCGTTAATTCGCGTGCAAATTGCATTAACAAACTTATGAAGTTCAATCGTGTGAACAATATCGTGGGCTGGATAGTGGGATTGACCGCTTGCCTTATTTTTGTGATGACGGCTGAAGCGACCGGTAGTTTCTGGGACTGTGGTGAGTTCATTTCCAGCTGTTATAAGATCCAGATCCCCCACCCTCCCGGTGCACCGTTGTTTGTGTTGATGGGTCGCTTCTTTATCATTTTGTTCGGCGATAATCCGCATACCGCAGCCCGGGCTGTCAACTTCATGAGCGCGATCGCGAGCGGGTTGTCCATCCTGTTCCTCTTCTGGTCCATTACGCATTTTGCCCGGCGTATCGTGCAGAAAACCAACCTCAAAGCGGAGCCCGACCGACGGCAGGTTTTTACGATCATGGCTTGCGGGATCGTGGGCGCCCTGGCTTATACCTTCACGGATTCGTTTTGGTACAGCGCGGTGGAAGGTGAAGTGTATGCCTCTTCCGCATTTTTCACGGCATTGGTCTTTTGGGCGATCCTCAAATGGGAGCAACAGGCCGACAAGCCTGGAGCGGACAAATGGATCATCTTTATCTTCTATATGATGGGCCTGTCCGTCGGCGTTCACCTTTTAAACCTACTGACCATTCCCGCCGTCGTGATGGTATACTATTTCAAGCGCTATAAGCCTACGGCATGGGGAACGCTCATCGCCTTTGTCATCGGCTGCGCTATCACCGGTATTATCCAGAAATTCGTCATCCAGTATACCATCAAAGGGGCCGCGGCATTTGACGTATTCTTTGTCAATTCGATGAATATGCCCTTTTTTGTCGGATTCAGCTTCTTTTTCGTGGCGCTGACCGCCTTGCTGGTCGCCGTCAACCGCTGGGCGGTCCGGAAGCGGTGGTATTATCTCAAAATGGCCGTCTGGTGTGCCGGCTTTATGCTGCTTGGCTATTCCACCTATTTTACGACGATGATCCGCAGCAATGCCGATCCGGGCGTAGACATGTACAACGTAGATAACCCTGTCAGCCTTGAAGGGTATCTTAGCCGGGAGCAATACGGTGACTGGCCGATACTTTATGGGCCCGATTTTACCGACCAGGCGCCCCGGGTGGATGCAGGCCCCCTCTATGTAAAAGGGAAGAACAGATATGATGTCGCAGGCCGGGTCCTTGGGCAGGATTGGGCCAATACTCCCTCCTCGCACGTCTTCCCCCGCATGTGGGACCCCGGCAATGACCGGGATCAGCGGACAGCCTACCTGATCTTTACCGGCATGAATGAGCAGGACGCGCCGACGATGCTGGATAATTTCAAGTACTATGTCTCCTACCAGAACTGGGAAATGTTCCTCCGCTATTTCTTTTGGAATTATTCCGGGAAACAGAACGACGTTCAGGGCTTTGGCAATATCCGCGACGGCAACGCCATCACCGGCATTCCCTTTCTCGACAACTGGCTGCTAAAAACCGATCAGAGCCGGCTGCCAGACAGCATCCATAAAAACAATAAGTCCTACAACCGAATGTTCCTTCTACCGGTCATCCTGGGATTGATCGGTTTCTTCCTGCAGTTAAACCGCAATCGTCGGGACTTCCTGGTCACGCTGTTGCTCTTTTTCTTTACCGGGTTCGCCATTGTCATCTATCTTAACCAGGCAGGGTTTCAGCCCCGCGAAAGGGACTATGCGTTTGCCGGCGCTTGCTATGCCTTCGCGATTTGGATCGGGCTTGGAGTCATTTCAGTGGGGGAATGGCTCGGGAAGCTTTTCAAGGGTAAGGCCGACCTGGCGGGATATGCTGCCGGCGGACTTTGCTTTCTCGCGGTGCCTGTGCTCATGGGCGCTCAGGAATGGGACGACCACGATCGCAGTCACAAGACCCTGCCTCGCGATATTGGCAAGGATTACCTGGAGAGCTGTCCGAAAAACGCCATCCTGTTTGCCTTTGGTGATAACGATACTTATCCGCTATGGTATGCCCAGGAAGTCGAAGGCATTCGCCCGGATGTACGGGTCATGAATTACAGCCTGCTTGGCACGGATTGGTATATCAATCAACTGCGCTATAAGGTCAATGAGAGTGCTCCATTCGATGTGTTGTTCACTCCCGAGCAAATCCAGGGTAATAGTCGGGACGCGGTGGCGGTAAGCCCGCTGCCGGGATTCGACCAGCAGAAATACTACGACGCCTTTTCGATCCTTAAAAATATCGTCGGGAGCGACGATCCAAAATACACGACGACACAAGACGATCAGGTGTACAACTTCCTGCCGACACGGCACTTGACGGTACCCGTAGATCTCAACATCGTCCGCGCGAACGGAACCGTAAATCCCGGCGACAGCGTCGTCAGCGAGCTCCATATCGATATCAAACCGGATAAGAACTTCCTTTTCAAGAATGAGCTGGCAGTTTTTGCCATCATCGCGGCCAACAAATGGCAGCGGCCCATCTGTTTCAATTCCACGTATGAGATCCGGGACCTTGGTCTGGACAAATATGTCCGCCAGGACGGGCTGGCCGGCAGGCTGGTGCCGGTGGAACCGAAGGATGGCTCGTATGGGTCCTACAACAATGACGTTGCCTATACCACAATGATGACGAAATTCAGCTTTGGCAATGCCAATATCCCCGGGGTATACTATGACGAAGAGAACCGACGCCACCTGAATACACTCCGTGCAGCGCACGCGCAGCTTGCGCTAAGCCTGATCGATGAAGGCAAAAAGGATTCCGCAAGGAACCTGCTGGAGCATTTCGACCAGAATGTGCTGGAATCGAATTTCCCGTATGGGATGACCAGCCGGCTGAATGAGCAGAACCATATTTCCATGAGCTTCCTGCTGGCCTGTTACCGCGCCGGCGATCTGAAGCTCGCCGCAAAAGTGGCGGCTTCTGTCCGGAAGGATGCGGAACAACAGCTTCGGTACTATAATTCCCTTGGCGAAAGCCAGCCGAACGAGCAGCTCGCGGTCAATGCGCAACTATTCAAACAGGGCAAGGGCGGAAATCTGAGCGAGCAGCAACAAAACTTCGCAGAAGATATCCTGGCGTCATACCAGATACTGGATGAGATCAATCAATGGGGTAAGCAATACGGCGCCGCGACGCCATCACCCTCAAAAGTCGTCGGGCCTCCGCAATAAGACCGGCGTGGTGGGTCGAACAAAATTCCCGCTAAACTGTTGTACTTAACGGAAATACTTATATCCGAAACAGTTCCCAAATGGGGACTGTTTTTTTAGTAACTTACCAATATGATCGGTTTTCACTTTAAAAGATACGACCCCGGCGAAGAAGAGAAGGCAAAGTTCGACCAGCTGCTGGACATATTTATGCAGCTTCTCAGCTATACGAACGGCGATGTAGGAGAGGCGCTGCAATGGATGAATCAGTTGGACAAGGAATATCAGCTAACCGATGATGAATATGGAATGGGGGATTTTGTCGACGAGCTCAGGGAGAAGGGGTATATCGACGATAACAAGCAGACCGGCGAGATCCGGATCACGCCCAAGACCGAGCAGGGAATCCGGCGGCGATCGCTCGAAGAGATCTTTGGAAAGTTGAAGAAAACAAAGCAGGGGAACCACAACACATTTAAACCGGGAGCAGGTGATGAAACCAATCCTGAGACCCGGCCCTTCCGGTTTGGCGACCAGCTGGAGCAGATCGATTTCACCGAGTCCATCCGCAATGCGCAGATCAATCACGGGATCGAATCCTTCAACATGCAAGAGGACGATCTGAAGATCCGCGAGACCGATTTCAAATCGCAAACGTCTACGGTATTGATGATCGATATCAGCCATTCCATGATCCTGTATGGCGAGGACCGGATAACGCCGGCCAAAAAAGTGGCAATGGCGCTCAGCGAGCTGATCACGACCAAATATCCGAAAGACACGCTGGATATCGTCGTCTTCGGCAACGATGCCTGGCCGGTGGAGATAAAGGACCTCCCTTATCTGCAGGTAGGCCCATATCACACCAATACGGTAGCGGGACTGGAGCTGGCGATGGATATCCTTCGTCGCCGCCGCAACGCCAACAAACAGATCTTTATGATCACTGACGGCAAGCCTACCTGTCTAAAGGTGGGCAAGCGTTACTATAAGAACAGCTTCGGCCTGGACCGGAAGATCACCAGCCGTTGCCTGAACCTGGCTGCGCAGTGCAAGAAGCTGAAGATCCCGATCACCACATTCATGATTGCGAGTGACCCTTACCTTCAACGCTTCGTCAATGAATTTACCGAAACCAACAATGGCAAGGCCTTTTTTGCCTCTCTCGACCGGTTAGGCAGTTTTATTTTCCGGGATTTCGAAAGTGGTAAGCGCAAGACGGTTTATTGAGAAAACTGACATACTAAAACGAGCAAATGGACATTACAAAGATCAAGACGCTGGGAGAACTCAAAAAATCCGGTTATCACAACAGATCGGTGAAGGAAGAGATCAGACAAAACCTTATACGTAAACTTAGAAGTAAGGAAACGACCTTCCCGGGCATCCTGGGCTATGAGGACTCGGTGATACCCGATACCGAGCGGGCACTTCTTTCCCGCCACAATATTCTTTTTTTAGGATTACGCGGGCAGGCCAAAACAAGGATGGCGAGGCAGATGGTCGATCTGCTGGATGAGTATATACCTTATGTGACCGGGAGCGAGGTAAACGACGATCCATATTCACCTATCTCCAAATTTGCCCGGGACCTCGTGGCAGCACAAGGTGACGCGACACCCATCAGCTGGCTGCACCGCGGCGATCGCTATGGGGAGAAACTCGCAACGCCGGACGTCAGTGTCGCCGATCTTATCGGAGATATCGACCCGATCAAGGCTGCCAATCTGCGTCTTAATTTCGCCGACGAGCAGGTCATCCATTTCGGGATTATTCCTAAAAGCAACCGCGGCATATTTGTCATCAACGAAATTCCCGATCTGCAACCCCGCATCCAGGTTTCGTTGTTCAACATCCTGGAGGAAGGCGATATCCAGATCCGCGGGTTCAAGCTACGAATGCCGCTGGATATGCTATTCGTGTTCACGGCTAACCCCGAAGACTATACGAACCGTGGCTCCATCGTCACCCCATTGAAGGACCGGATCGAAAGCCAGATCCTCACCCATTACCCCAAGAGCCTCGAGACGGCGCTGGCCATCACTGAGCAGGAGGCCGACGTCCATGAAGAGCAAAAGGCGGTAGTACTGGTCAGTGACCTTGTCAAAAGGCTGATCGAGCAGGTTTCTTTTGAAGCGCGGTCGAGCGAATATGTCGATAAGAAGAGCGGGGTCTCCGCGCGGCTGACGATCGCGGCCTTTGAGAACGCCGTTAGTGCGGCGGAGCGGCGCGCGATCTTAAATGGCGAACGGCAGACACAGATCTGGATGAGCGATCTGATCGGCATTGTCCCGTCGATAACGGGCAAGATCGAGCTGGTCTACGAAGGCGAACAGGAGGGGCCTTATCAGGTCGCATTCAACCTGCTGGAGAAGGCATTCCGCTCGCAGTTCGTCAATTATTTCCCCAATCCCGATCAGCTAAAGAAGCGGAAATCCGACACCCGTGACGAGAACCCCTTCCGCGCGATCACGCATTGGTTCGATAAAGGCAATCATTTGAACCTTTTTTTTAACACGCCTGACGCCGAAAAGGTCCAGCAGCTCTATAAGGTCGATGGACTTCATGCGCTGGTCAAGAAATACTTCAAGCATACCAACGAGCGGGAAGCGGCGCTCCTGATGGAATTCGTGCTTCACGGGCTGGCCGCCTATTCGCTGATCAGCAAGAAGGTGGTCGAAGGGAAGATCGAGTTCAAGGACCTGATCGGCTCCATGGTGAATCTTGGGTCCTCCGGCACCAGTTTTGGAAATGAAGAAGAGGATGACGGGGAAGATTTCAACTAGCTGTCTGCACCGCGTATCAGATAATGTTCACTTCACGTTCGAGCGAGACACCAAATTTTTGCTGCACGCTACCCTGGATCTCTTCGCTGAGATCGAAGATTTCGCGACCGGTTGCATGGCCGTAGTTAACAAGCACCAGCGCCTGCTTTGCATGAACGCCCGCATCGCCCCGGCGGTAGCCTTTCCAGCCTGCTTGCTCGATCAGCCAACCTGCCGCCAGTTTGGTCGTCGATTGCACGGGACCCGGATAGCCGACGATCTCAGGAAATTTTGCTTTTAAAGAGGCATACTGTTCATTGGGGACTACCGGGTTTTTGAAGAAGCTGCCGGCATTGCCAATGATCTTTGGGTCGGGCAATTTTGCGGTCCGGATGCGGATCACTGCCTCAGAGATGGCTCGAATGCTCAGCTCGCGGATGCCGGACTTCTCCAGCTCCTCGCGGATCGCCCCATATTCCGTATGATATACAGGGACTCGATTGAGCCGGAAGATTACGCTGAGGATAATAAAGCGGCCCTTATACTCTTGCTTAAAAATGCTATCCCGGTATCCAAAACGGCAGTCGTTGACGGTGAACATCCGTACTTTACCGTCTTGCAGATCAAAGGCCTCCAGTTCGTGAAAAACCTCCTTAAGCTCGACGCCGTATGCGCCGATATTTTGCATGGGCGCCGCCCCGACGCTGCCGGGAATTAGCGAAAGGTTCTCTACCCCGGCCCAGTCCCGGCTAATGCAATGTTCAACGAACCCATGCCAGTCCTCCCCCGCCCCAACTTTCACATAGCAATAGTCGTCATCTTCATCGACCAGATCGATCCCGCCAATTGCATTGATCAGGACAGTCCCTTCGATATCCCGGGTCAGCAGAATGTTGCTGCCGCCGCCCAGCACAACCAGAGGCTGAGGCGCGCGTATCAGCAGTTCAGCCAGGTCATCAGCGGACGTAAAGCCGGCGAAATGCCGGGCGGTCGCGTCGATTCCGAACGTATTATATTTTTTTAGCGAGATATTTTCACTCCATCTCATAGACAATGATACGTTTTGATCACAAGGTATGCCGAGTTTTTGGAGAAAAGGTAATAACTTACGACATTCAAATTCCTCCTTATGTATTCACGGCGTAATTTTTTGCGAAAGGCGGCCGGTTCTGCTTTTGTCCTGACTGCTGCGCCCGGTACACTTATGGCAGGCTGTTCTAATTCACCTTCGGCGGAGAATGCCGTGCTCCGGGTAGCTATTCTTGGCCTCGGCGATTACGCGACCCGGGTGGCGAATGCCATGCGGACCTGTCAAAAGGCAAAGCTCGTTGGTGCGATCAGCGGCACTCCCGCCAAGCTTCCGGTTTGGCAAAGCCGGTACAACATTCCACCCCGGAACTGCTACAACTATCAAACCCTTGACCAGATCAAGGACAATCCGGATATTGACGCCGTCTATGTCATCACACCCAATGCAACGCATAAGGATTTTGTGATTCGGGCTGCCAAAGCGGGCAAACAGGTGATCTGCGAAAAACCGATGGCCGTTAGTCCCGGGGAAGCGCAGGCGATGGTCGACGCCTGCAAAGCCGCCGGGGTGAAATTGCTGGTGGGATACCGGATGCATTTCGAGCCGAAGACCCTGGAAGTGATCCGGATGCGAAAAGCCGGTGAATTCGGCAAAATCCGGTTCTTTCAGGGGTTATCGGGTTTTGTCAGCGGCGATCCTCGTCAATGGCGGCGTAATCCGGCACTTTCCGGCGGCGGCGCCCTGATGGACATTGGCATATATTCGGTCAACGGCGCCCGCTACATGGTGGGTGAAGAGCCTGTCTGGGTTACTGCGGAGGAGACAAAGACCGAGCCGGAGCGGTTCGTCTCCGGTATCGATGAGACCATCCAATTCCAGTTGGGTTTCCCGTCGGGTGCCGTCGCCTCTTGTCTCTCCACCTACAATATGAATAATCTCGACCGTTTCTTTCTCGATGGCTCGGAAGGTTATGCGGAACTTCTGCCGGCGACAGGATATGGCCCGACCAAAGGTAGCACTCAGAAGGGTGAGCTGACCCAACCCGATGTCGTTCACCAGACCGTCCAGATGGATGCCATGTCCGATATCCTGTTGCGTGGCGTGAAGCCGGTCGTTCCGGCGGATGGGGAAGAAGCAGTGAAGGACATGAAGGTGATCGCCGCGATCTATCAGGCGGTGAAGACAGGGCAGAAAGTAACCTTGAATCCGTAGACGCCGCTACTCCGAACGCAAGCTGTCTACGGGATTGGCCAACGCAGCGCGGACTGCCTGGAAGCTCACGGTAAGCAAGGTGAGCAGCAGCGCTCCACAGCCCGTTATCGCAAAGATCCACCACGCGATAGGTGTCCGGTAGGTATAGTTTTGCAGCCAGCTATGCATCGCAATCCAGGCCCCCGGTATCGCCACCAGGCACGACAACGCTACCAGCCGGACAAATTCGGATGACAACAGTCCCCAGAGGTTGGCGACGGACGCGCCGAGCACCTTGCGGATCCCGATCTCTTTTGTGCGCTGCTCCGCCACAAATGAAGCAAGTCCAAACAATCCGATACAGCTGATAAAGACAGCCAGGATCGTGAAGAATACCGCCAGACTTCCGACCCGCTCTTCCGCCGCGAATTTCGCCGTATACTCGTTATCTGCAAACAAATATTCGAACGGTACCGTAGGGAGTACCTTTTTGAACGCCGCTTCTACCCTTTCCACCGACACATGCGCGCCAAGATGCCGGTTTAGCCGGAACAACATCCAATTGACATTATCATAATCCATGAAATAGATCGTAGGCCTCACTTTATCGTAAGGAGACTCCATCACCATATCCTTAGCAACTCCCACGACCATATAGGTTTTCCTGTAGCTACCGAACCCGCGCGTGATGACGGAACCAACAGGGTTTTTCAATCCCATGAACGTCACAGCTGCTTCATTGATGATCAGGGAGCTTGAATCAGTCTTGAACTCGCGGGAAAAATCTCTGCCTTCCTTGATCTGCCAGCCGATGGTCTTGCCAAAATCATGCGTTACATAGATTGTACCGAAATCGGCATCGACCTTCTGATCGTATCCCGGCCACTGGAAATCGTCACTGGATGACCAGACATTTGTCATCGGGCTGGATGATTCGGCCATCTCTTCGATTGCGCCGGTCTTCTTCAATTCATTTTCCAGCGTGCCGTATATTCCGTAATAGTCAGGAGCTTTCATTTGGATCATCATAAGCGCTTCCCTATTGAATCCTAGCGGGCGTTCCTGGGAATAGCGGATCTGCCGGTAGACGACGAGCGTGCCGATGATGAGGGTGATGGAAATCGTGTATTGCAGCACTACCAGTACCTTGCGCGGAACGGCGGCGAGACGGCCGGCTTTGAATGCGCCTTTCAGCACTTTGACAGGCCGGAAGGAAGACAAGTATAGTGCGGGGTAGCTACCGGCGACGACTGCGGTCAACAGAACGAAGCCCAACCCCAGGGGCCAGAAATCCGGATTGGCCCAAGGCATGAGCAATGTCTTGCCTGCTACCTGGTTGAACCAGGGAAGTACCAGCTGAACCAATGCCAGCGACAACGTGAATGCGAGCACGACGACCAGTAGCGACTCGCTGTAGAACTGACCGATCAGCTGTGACCGCAGCGAGCCGATCGACTTCCTGATCCCCACCTCTTTCGCCCGCCGCTCCGATCGGGCCGTACTCAGGTTCATAAAGTTTATGCAAGCGAGCAAGAGGACGAAGATTCCAACGGTTCCGAACAGTCGGACATATTCGATCAACCCGCCGGATTGGCGGCCATCGTTATCCCAGTTGGCGCGCAGATGCCAGTCCCGCATGGGAAACAATGAAAGAACGGACTGGAGCTTCTTTTCTTCCGGCGCCACATGGGCCTGTTTGAACCCGGCGATCTTCTGATCGACGGCATGGAGATCGGCATGATCGGCAAGCTGTACAAAGAGCTGGAAGAAGTTGTTATCCCATTGATCGGTGTTGGTCAGGATCCATCGTTCGGACGTGACATAGAGGTCCCAGGGTGCAATAAACTTGCTTCTCCTGAATTCGCAATTGTCCGGCAAGTCTTCATACACACCCGTAACCTTTACGTCGAGCTTGTTGGCGATCCGCATATTTTGACCTACGGGGTCCACGCTGCCAAAAAGGGTTTTCGCCGTGGAAGCGGAGAGTAGTATAGAGTGGGGATCGCCGAGGCCATTGTAATCGCCCCGTTGCATGTGCAGCGTGAGCATGGCGGGAGCCTCTTTGTCCATGAATATGCCGGTGACGGAAAATTTGTTGTTTCCTGCTGACAGGATCTCATCCTGTTCCCATGACGACAGTACGATATACTTGAAGTCGCCGTCGAAGTTTTTTCGCAGCCCCGGCCCCACGGGATAGGACATGGCGAGGCGGCCTTCGCGAATTCCGTTGCTAGTTTGGAACTGCATCACCCGGGCAATCCGGTCATAATTCCGATGGTACTTGTTGTAGGAATATTCGTCATGCATCCATAAACCTATCAGGAGGGCCACGGCCATGCCCGCGGCGAGTCCCCCAATATTGATTATCGAGGAGGCGCGGTTCCGAAATAAGTTGCGCCAGGCGACAATGAAGTAGTTTTTGAGCATAAAGTGAGGCTGCGAATGGAATGCCAAAGCGGCAAAATGTTGACGGTTAATTAATTGTCTCCGTACCCTGGTCCGGGCTTGTCCGTTTTCGAACGGCAGGTGTCCGACTTTGGCTATCGGTACCGCACCTGTCCCGGCGCTACAGCGCGTCGACATCGGGAATAACCGCAACACTGCGGAATTTCCGGTCGCTGTGAAGAATAGCCGTTTGCTGCCGGATGATGTGCTTGGCGAATGCGATGGTCTGCCCGTCTTTTGGCAGCTTTAGCATCAGTTCCATCAGGTACTGGTTGCGGACGCGCGCGATCACCGGTTCTGCGGGGCCGACGAGGTAATTCGGAAATTCTTTTTTTAGTGTGATGGCGAAAAATCCCGCGGCCGAATCCACCACCTCTTTCGCCGTATGCCGGAAGGTGACCCGGATGATCCGGGTGAACGGCGGATAGCCGAATTGCTGGCGGAATGGCAGTTCGTTCTGGAAAAAGAGCGAATAGTCATGGGCTTTGACGTAACCCAGGACAGGATGGGCGGTATCCGCCGCCTGAATCAGTACTTTACCATCTCCGTCTTTGCGTCCCGCACGGCCGCTTACCTGTTCCATTAGCTGAAATGCCCGTTCGGTAGCGCGGAATTCGGCAAAATGAATGATACTGTCGGCGTCCAGTATACCGACCAGGTTGACGTATTCGAAGTCGAGCCCTTTTACCACCATTTGCGTCCCCACGAGAATATCGATCTTCCGTTGTTCGAATTGCTGGATCAGGGTGTCATGTGCCGTCTTTCCGCGCACGCTGTCGATGTCCATCCTGGCGATCCGGGCTTTGGGAAATACCGCCCCGAGATGCTCCTCGATCCGCTCCGTTCCGAAATTGCGCTGGACAAAGCGGTGGTTGCCGCAGGCGGCGCAAACACTCACCGGCGGATATACGGTACCGCAATAGTGACAGTGTAGCTTATTGGTAAGTTTGTGAAAATTCAGGGAAACATCGCAGTTCCGGCATTGCGGGATCCAGCCGCAAACCTCGCAGACCTGGTAAGGGGAATAACCGCGGCGGTTCTGGAAAAGGATGATTTGACGGTCGGCGCCGAGCGATTTTTCGATCTCCGTATGGAGGGCGGGGCTGAGGATAGGCTTACCATAATCGCGCGAACCGGTGAGCGGGTCGTCGGTATGGTCTTCGGATTTAATTGCGGCGAATTCGCCGTAATTAGGAACCTGGACAGGAGAGGATACCGCGGTGACATCGGATACGTGATCGCTGACCTTTTGTTTGACGCCGGTCCGGCGAAACGGTCGCACGATCTTCGAGTCGACGACGGTGATCTCGGGCAGCGGGACGTTGCCGAAGCGATCCCGCAAGGTCACCAGCCCGTACTTGCCGGTGATCGCATTATAATATGACTCGACTGCGGGCGTAGCGCTGCCGAGCAGGACCTTTGCGCCAAAGAGCGAAGCGTAATAGATGGCCGCATCGCGGGCGTGATACCGTGGCGCAGGCTCCTGTTGTTTGTATGATGCATCATGCTCTTCGTCGGCAATGATAAGGCCAAGATCGGCAAAGGGCAGAAAGATAGCCGAGCGGGCCCCCAGCACGACCTTGATCTCACCGCTGCGGATCTTGTTCCAGGTCTCCAACCGTTCATTCTGGCTGAATTTGCTATGATAGATACCCACATAGCCACCAAAATGTCGTTGCAACCTCCGGATGATCTGCGACGTCAGTGCGATCTCGGGCAACAGGTAGAGCGCCTGCCGGCCATGACGGATCGCCGCCTCGATCTGCCGGATATAGATTTGTGTCTTGCCGCTGGAGGTCACGCCGTGGAGCAGGCAGACTTGTCTTTCGCGGAAATTCTCGTTGATGGCGTCATATGCGGTCTGTTGCGCGGGGGTTAGTTGGAAATCGATCATGATGTCCCGCGGCAGGTAGAGCACCCGGTCGACCGTGCGCCGCTCGATGCGGAGGATGCCCTTGTCCACGAGACCTTTTAACTGTTCTGGCGAAGCGCCCGATTTTTTCAGCAGATCGGGTCGGGAGACCTCGCCGGTCGTCTTGTGAAGATGGAGATAGGCCAGAAGCAGCTCCAGTTGTTTTGGCGCACGGGCCCAGTTATTCAGCAATTCTGCCAGCCGTTCTTCGGCAGCGAATTCAGCGTTGAGGACGACAAAATTTTCTTTTTTAGGGCTGTACGTTTCTTTTAACGATTCACGAACAAAGCAGACTTTCTTTTCGATCATTCGTTTGATGATCGGATAGACATGGGCGGAGTCGAGCAGTTGCTGGACTTCCGTCAGTTTCAGCTCTTTTCGGATCAGCAACGCCTCGGCGACAACGAATTCATCGGTATCCAGTGAGGAGAAGTCGTCACCGAATTCTTCGTTAAAGACAAGGATCGTTTCGCTGCTGAGCTTGAAATGAGCGGGAAGCGCGGCAGCCATCACCTCCCCTTCGCTGCAGAGATAATATTCCGCGATCCACTCCCAGAGTTTCTGCTGCGATGGATAAATGACCGGTTCGGCATCCAGCAGGTCGCCTATGGCTTTTGGTTCGAAGGCGGTGGGTTTGTCCTCATGGAGCCGTTTGACGATGCCGGCATATTTTTTATGGCGAAGTTCCACCTCCACCCGACAGCCTTCCTTCACCTCGGTCTGCCATCGTTCGGGCACGGACCAGGTGTAATTGGTGGGTAAGGCTAATGGGATGATGACTTCGGCATACATAACCTTGCAAGTTACGATAAAATCCAGGAGACCCGGTGCCGGATCAGGCCTTCTTCCATTTGCGAATAGACACGCTGCTTTAGCAGGGGCAGGTCTGCTGCTGTCAGCCCCTCCACAGCGACCTCAGGTAGAAAAATGGCGCGGGTGACGCCCGGGCGGAGGCTGAACAGGCTGGAATAATGCATCCGGTCGAACGTGTCGATAAAGAGGATGGGGACAAGCGGGGTTTGGGTTTCGATAGCGAGGCGGAAGGCGCCGTCATAGAATGACTTTAATGGCTGGCCAGTCTCATTGAACGTCCCCTCCGGAAAGATGAAAACGGACCGGTCGGTCGCCAGCATCGACTTGAGCTCCCTTACGCTCCGCGAGCGGCTCAGGGCTGTGGCCCGGTCGACCAGAACGACAGCCCGGCCATATATGTAACCGAACAAAGGGATACGGGTCATCTCTGCCTTGCCGAGGATGCGGAAGCTATCCCGTTGTATAGCCTGCAGGATCATCGGAATATCGAGGTAGGAAATATGATTGGACACAAAGACATACCGTTTGTCGGGGTCGGGTGTCGACTCGTAGATATTGGCAGGGCGGATACCCACAAGGGTCAGCCACGCACTATCCCAGTAACGGCAGACTTTATAAATGCGATCTCCGCCGGTCGATTCATCCTGCAGTGAGAACACGGCCACGAAGGGCAGGACACAAAGCATCCCGATCACGAAAAGCAGGAACGCATAGATACAATAGAGCCACCAAAGGGGTTTGGTCAACTGACGCATACGCTAGGGACGAAAATAAGGAATTTAAAGTACCTTTGCCGGTCGATGAAGGAAGTAAACAACAAAACCGTCGCCTTTCATACGCTGGGCTGCAAGCTCAACTACTCCGAGACGTCCAGTCTGGCCCGGCTGTTGATCCGGGAAGGTTTTGAAAAGCGCGAATTTGACGAGCGGGCCGATGTGTATGTCATCAACACCTGCTCGGTGACGGAGAATGCCGATAAGGAGTGCCGTTATCTGGTCCGGAAGATCCGGCGGCAATCGCCGGCCAGCATGGTCGTGATCACCGGCTGCTATGCCCAGCTCAAACCGGCGGAGATCGCTGCGATCCCCGGGGTCGATCTGGTGCTTGGTGCTGCAGAGAAATTCAATCTGGCGGCGCACCTCGAAACGCTTACCCACGGCGATTCCGCCAGGATCTGCAGTTGCGATATCGAAGAAGTCAACGGGTTCAACCCTGCCTACTCGCTTCATGACCGGACGCGCACGTTTCTGAAAGTCCAGGACGGGTGCGATTATAATTGTTCGTTTTGCACCATACCGCTGGCCCGTGGCCGGAGCCGGTCGGGGACGATCGCTCAAACCATTGCAACGGTCCGGGAGTTGGCGGCAAGGGGCGATATCCGCGAGATCGTGCTGACGGGGGTAAACCTGGGAGATTTTGGCCGGGATGGCGAAAGCTTTTTTGGGCTGATGCAGGAACTGGATGACATCGAAGGTATAGACCGCTACCGGATCTCGTCGATCGAACCCAATCTGCTGACGCCGGAAATGATCGGTTGGGTAGCGCGGAGCCGCCGGTTCATGCCGCATTTTCATATCCCGCTGCAGAGTGGCAGCAATCATATCCTGGGGCTGATGCGACGCCGGTACCGGCGTGAATTATACGCAGAACGGGTTCGGCTGATCAAGGACTCCATGCCACATTGCGCGATCGGCGTTGACGTGATCGTGGGCCATCCGGGCGAGACCGGGGAACATTTTGCCGAAACGCTCGAATTTCTCGAAGCGCTCGATATCACCTACCTTCACGTATTCACTTATTCCGAGCGTGATAATACGCGGGCGCTGGACATCCGGCCGATCGTGCCCTCCGCGGTCCGCGCCGAGCGCAACAAAACGTTAAGAAATCTCTCCTACCACAAAATGCAATCCTTTATCCAACAACACCTCGGCCAAACGAGAAAGGTATTGCTGGAAGGCCACGTCACCACGCCCTTGATGGAAGGATATACCGACAACTACATCAAGGTGACGACTCCATACCGCGAAGACTGGTCGAACAGGATCATCGACTGGCAACTGTAATGGTCGCGATGTCGTATGTATTGATATACGGCATGAACATTGCTGACGAAGAATTGTTAATATACCAGGAGAGTTACCATGAGAAAATTCCAGGTGACCATACGGTTCGAAATGAATGATGAATTCGCAGCGCTTGTTCCCCCTCACCGGACCTATATAAACCGGCTGATCGAACAAGGCGTTATCGATCACTATGTCGTGACGATGGAGACGCAGCGGGTATGGATCACCTTCTCTGCGGAAAACAAGAAGGATGTCGAACGCTATCTTGCCAAATCCCCCTTGTTCAAATACTGGACCTATGAGATCGACGAACTCTTTATGGTGGACGGGTTGCATTACCGGCTGCCTGTTGTGCAGCTGAATTAGTTTGGCTATTTTCGCCGCACCATGACTAAATCTTACTTTCCTTTTGTTTTTTGGGCGGGTCTCCTTGTAAGTATTGGCGGATTTGGCCAGAAATATGATCCGCATGCATTGTTTGCGCCCGGTTTTTACGACGATATGCACCTCGCGACGCGCACGCCCACTGGAGCGCCTTCTGGATCCTACTGGCAGAACAGGGCCGATTATACCCTGGCCGTCACGCTGGATACCGTTGCCAACAGCATCCGCGGCATCGACGTCATCCGCTATACGAATAACAGTCCTGATAGCCTGTCAAGTCTCTGGCTTTACCTGGAGCAGCAGACCTACCGGCCCGATGCCCGCTCGAACTACTATACCGGATTTGCTCCGGACCGGCATACGGAGGGTTTCCAGCTCGAGTCGGTCAAGGTCCGCCAGGGAGGGATTTTGATGGATGCAGATACCGTCCATTCCGATACCCGGCTGCAGATCCGACTGAAGCATGCGCTGCCCGGACATGGCGGCCAGATCAATATAGAAATCCACTATCATTATATCGTGCCCGGAGATTTCGGGAACCGGACGGATTTTTTCCCGACCAGGAATGGGAAGGTCTATGAGATCGCGCAATGGTATCCGCGGATGTGTGTCTATGACGACCGACAGGGATGGAATACCTTACCCTTTCTAGGCAGCGGGGAGTTCTATTGCGACTATGGCGATTACGACTATCGGATAACGGTACCCTGGGATATGATCGTCGCCGGATCGGGCGAGCTTGTCAATCCGCAGGAAGTATTGACGGCATCTCAACAGTCCCGGCTGCGGGCCGCCCGAAGCAGCGATGCCACGGTGGTGATCCGCGGAGCCGCGGAGGTTGGTTCAGCTGCGAGCCGGCCGGTACGTTCGGGTATGCTGACCTGGCATTTCAGGATGGCCAACACCCGCGACGTCGTATTTGGCGCCAGCCGTGCCTATGTCTGGGATGCGGCGCGCGTCAATCTTCCCGGCGGTGCGAGTTGCCTTGCCATGTCGGTCTACCCGGTTGAAAGCACCGGGCCGAATGCCTGGGGACGGGCGACGGAATATCTCAAGGGGTCGATCGAGCATTTTTCCGCCAAATGGTTCCCCTACCCTTATCCCGTGGCGGTCAATGAGGCGGGGATTGCCGGTGGGATGGAATATCCGGGGATGCTTTTCGATGGCATGTCTGATACCGGCAAAGTGTTGTTTTGGGTCACCGCGCATGAAATCGGCCATAACTGGTTCCCGATGATCGTCGGCAGTGACGAGCGTACATATGGATGGATGGACGAAGGGTTCAACACCTTTATCGATATCTATGCCTCCGACGCATTTAACAAAGGCGAATTTGCTCCCAAGCGCGACGACGAATATGCACCCGGCGGCGGCAATCCGGTAGAAGAGATCCTGCCGACGTTGCGGGACCCTCAGGCGCCTGTTATGCTCACGCGGGCCGATGCGATTCCCGAGAAATACCGGCACCCGATGGTATATTTCAAACCAGCCCTCGGGCTGGTATTGTTACGCGAGCAGATCCTGGGACCCCGCCGTTTCGACTATGCATTCCGGAAATATATCGGCGCATGGGCCTATCGTCATCCGGGACCTTATGATTTTTTCCGGATGATGGATAATGAAGCCGGGGAAGATCTTTCCTGGTTCTGGCGGGGATGGTTCCTACACAACTGGAGCCTCGATCTGTCGGTGGAAAGCGTTCATGCCGTTTCCGGCGGCGTCGATATAACCATTGGGAACCTGGATCAGCTGGCAATGCCGGCCGTGTTGGAGTTGGTTTGGAAAGATGGGTCACATCAGCGGGTTTCGCTCCCGGTCGAGACCTGGATGCAGGGCGGAAAACAGACGCTGCATTTCCCTTCAGCGCAGCCGCTGGTGAGCGTAACGATCGACCCGGACCACGTATTGCCGGATGGAAACCGTGACAACAATTGGTGGAAAGCTGTGCAATAGAGCCAATTACAAAAAAATCGGCCCAAAACTTTTGTCGAAAAGCTTTAGCCCTTATCTTTGCACTCCTTTCCGCGAACGGCGGGTTTACGCCGGGGATCGGGAGCTTAGCTCAGTTGGTTCAGAGCATCTGCCTTACAAGCAGAGGGTCGGGGGTTCGAGACCCTCAGCTCCCACGGATAGCCTTCGATGATTCGGAGGCTTTTTTTTTCCTATATTTACATCACCCACACAAAAACAACCAGCCCGAATCTCTTTTGTCTTGCCGGCCACGAAGATGCCGGCCATTTTACTAACGTGCTTAATCGTAACCAATGCGTATTCTAATCGCGATGTGTATTTGTCTCTGGACCGGAGAAAATACTTCCTTTGCCCAAGTGCCTCCGGGTTTCGTAGCGCTTTATCCCTTCAACAATTCGGCCATTGACGTCAGTGGAAACGGCAACAACGGAACCCTGACCTCGACCTCGAATGACGCCAATCGGTTTGGCAGTGCGGCCAGCGCGACTGCTTTTGTTGCCGGGACGTCGACCGGAACCCTCCCATCGACGCTGGTGACTGCACTGGCCAATGATTTCAGCGTCGGGTACTGGGTGAAGACCACGATGTCCGCTCCTTCCAGTACACAGTGGTATGGCGGCGCGGCGCTGGTGGACGCGGAGGTCTGCGGTGCAACCAGCGATTGGGGCACTGCCCTGATCAACGGCGGGCAGATCGCTTTTGGCATCGGCAATCCAGACATCACGATCATTTCGCCCCTTTCCTATAATGACGGCGCCTGGCATTTCGTGACCGCGACGAGGGCAGCGGCCGCCGGCGTGATAACCTTATATGTCGACGGCAGCCAGGTAGCGACCATCTCGGGTACAAGCACAGCGGCACGGACGGCACCCCCCTTGATCGGCCTGGGGAGAAATCCGTGTGTGGCCACGGGCGTTTTTACCGGTAGCCTCGACGATATGATCGCCTACAACAGCACGCTCACCCCAACGCAGGTCTCCAATTTGTATAACTATTATAATGCCATCGCGCTCCCCATCCAATGGGGAGCTTTCACCGGCGAGGTGAATGCCGGTATGGCGTATCTGACATGGACAACCGAGAATACGTCAACGGCCATCCGGTTTGAGGTTCAGCGATCGGCCGCAGGCGGTGCATTTGCGAATATCGGCGAGATTCAGGCAACAGCCGGGGTCCAGGCCGCCGACGGCAGCACCCTCTATCGGTTCACCGATCCCCATCCCTCGCCGGGCAATAATTTCTACCGGATCGAAGGGATAGATGCAGCCGGCAACAACTCATGGACCAGCATCCTGGAACTTACGGCGACCGCCGGCGACGCTGCCGGGATCCGTCTACAGGCAAATCCTGTTGCCGGCGAATTGAGCCTGATCAACAACGGAGCGATTTTCATAAACCGGCTGCAAATCCTCGATGTTGCCGGAAGGATTCTGCTCGATCAGTCGCCAAATTCCAGCAATGCCTTGATAGGACTGCAAACAAGCGGGCTCAAAGGAGGCTATTATTTCCTGCGGATCGGTGAACCGGGTAATACCATCACCATCCCCTTCCTTAAGTTGTAAGTCTTCGAATACCCTACCGATTAACCAGAAAGGGTCCCCGGTTTACTCCGGATGTTCAACCGTATAAATAACAGGAAAAATGACTTAAATTGTCATATGTTCCGGAATTATTTCAAGGTCGCCTGGCGGGGGCTTCTGAAGAACAAGATGGTTTCGATCATCAACGTATTCGGTCTTTCGATAGGCCTGGTCTGCTGCATGTTGATCGTGTTGTTCATCTACAACGAGTTGAGCTATGATTCCAGCCAGAAGAAGATCGGACGGCTGTACCAGGTCGGGACTGTTTTCGTAACCGGCGGAAAAGAGGATCGATTCCCTGCCGAACCCGCGGTGATGGCCGAGAACATAAAAAAGGATTTCCCCGAGGTAGAACAAACCGCGAGGACCATCGTATTTGACTTCTTCGGCGAATACAAGGCGCTCATTCAATATTTTCCACCCGGCGGGGAGCCGAAGTCCTATTATGAAACAAAGGCCTGTGCCGCCGACGCCTCCTTCTTTGAGCTATTCGACTACGAATTTATTGAGGGCACTTCCTCCGCGCTCGACCAGCCCCGGTCGATTTTGATCTCGGAGGAGATGGCGAAAAGGATCTTTGGCCGGCAGCCGGCGCTACATAAATTGCTGCATGTCGGGATCCAACTCAATGGCGCCCACGATTTCGTCGTCAACGGTGTCTTCCGGCCCCGACCCGGACCCTCCCATCTCGATGCCAACTTCTTTATTTCGATGAATGGCGGCGACCTGGAGGAACGCAGGAAAAAGGACGGGACCAATATGGTGTTCGACAACCTTTACACGACCTACCTGCTGCTTAGACCCGGGGCCGATCCCAAAAGGCTGGCGGCAAAATTTCCGCTATTTGTCGAAAAATATGCCGGTAGCGCGTTGAGGGAAGCAGGCTTCTACCGGAAACAGTTCCTGTTGCCGGTCGCGGACATCCACCTCCATGCCGATATGATGGAGCCTACTCCTTCCGGAAGTCTTTCCTACCTGTATATCCTCGGGTCGGTGGCTGCATTTGTCCTGCTGATCGCCTGTATCAATTTTATGAACCTCTCCACCGCCCGGTCATCGCGGCGCTCGGCTGAAGTGGGCATTCGCAAAGTGTTGGGCGCCGAAAAAAGCAGTCTGATCCGCCAGTTCCTGGGCGAATCCATCCTGTTGTCACTCATTTCCTTTCTCCTGGCATTGGTAATGGCGGAGCTCCTGATACCGCTTTTCGAAGACCTCACGGGTGGGAGACTGGCGTTGTTCGACCGGACACATTTGCGCGTAACTGCCCTGTTCCTCGGGCTCTCCTTGTTGACGGGCATCCTTTCCGGTATTTATCCGGCGTTCTATCTTTCCTCTTTTCAACCAGTGAAAGTGCTTAGGGGAAGTCTATTCAATTCCCTTGCCGCAGCTTCCGTTAGGCGGGTACTGGTAGTTTTGCAGTATTCCATCTCCGTGGCCCTCATCATTTCGGCCATTATTATTTCCCGTCAGCTATTTTTTCTCCGCTCGGTGGATATGGGCTTTGCGAGGGACAGGCAACTGGTTATTCCAATGCCCAGCCGGCTTGCCAGGAGCATTTACCCTGCCCTGAAACTCGAGCTCGAAAAGAAAAGTCAGATCCTTTCGGTAGGGGCATCGGCCTATTATCCGGGAATATCGAATCCAAGCAGCGACAATTTTCACCGGGAAGGGACCGGAGTGGAGGCCGGGCCGCTGATCATGTTGAATCACGTGGATGAAAGCTATTTACAAACCCTGGATATCAGACCGGTGGCAGGGCGATTGTTTTCCAGGGAGCGTGTCCTCCCGGACAGGAACAGACATATTATCCTGAACGAGGTTGCGGTAGAAAAGCTTGGTTTCACCTCTCCGGCCGCGGCGATTGGGAAGAGGATATGTAATGTGTACAAAGGCATCGCGGATACGTCCGAAGTGATAGGGGTAGTCAAAGATTTTCATTTCGAAGACCTGCACCGGCCCATACTGTCTTATGGGTTTTTCCTGGATAGCAATATTGTTTATAATTATGCCCTCATTCATGCAGGTCCCGGAAATGCCGATGACCTGATCGGATCGGTCGCCGCTGTCTGGCACAAACTCGATCCCGGTGAGCCTTTTGACTATAGTTTTCTGGACGAGGATTTTCAGCGGAACTATGTTTCGGATAAACGGTTGTCAGCACTGGTGAATTATTTTACGGTTATCGCGATCATCATTTCATGCATGGGCCTTTTTGGCCTGGCCACCTTCAGCGCCGAGCAGCGCGCAAAAGAGATCGGCATCCGCAAGGTACTAGGTGCAACGGTCCCCGCGCTCGTCGGACTGCTGACGAAAGATTTTATCAAACTGGTCTTGATTGCATTGGCCCTCGCAGGGCCGGCTGCCTGGCTGGCAATGAGGAAGTGGCTCGAGGGTTTTACGGAACGGGTCCCTATCAGCTGGGCAGTTTTTGCCTATACTGCCGCCGTAGTGTTACTGGTCGCCTTTTCGACCATTTGCGTTCAAACGATCCGGGCAGCTTTGACCAACCCCACAAAGACCCTGAAAAGCGAATAATATGGCTATTTCGGTCCAGCGTTTCAACCGGGTGAGAAAAAATCTCAGACTAGCCATGACGATGGCCTGGGACGCCTCTCCGCGCCTGCTCACGCAGTTCACGCTGCTGGGGATGTTCAACGCCATTATGCCGCCCATCTCCGTCTATCTGAGTGCAAAGCTGGTCAATATGATCGCAGAGGCGCATCAGCATAAGATCACTTTTCAGGTCATCCTCCCCGTCATCGTTGGGCTTTGGTTTACGATCGTCGTCCAACGGGCATTGGGTGCCTACATCGGCTACAGCCGCAACCTCTATGTGCGGCGGGTGGAGCTTGAAGCCGAAAGAAGGCTGCTGGCAAAGGCGGCAACGATCGACATGGGCCATTTTGACAATTCGGACTGGCATGACCGTTTAGCCCGTGCTAAACGGGATGTTTCATGGAGACCGGGTGACCTGACCTGGTCGGTGCTTGGGCTTTCCGGCAATATCGTGACGATCGTGTTGATGGCGGGTCTGCTGGCCAGCTTGCACTGGTTGCTGGTCGTTCTGGCCCTTGCCGCCTCTTTCGTTTCCCTGGCGATCGAAAGCCGGGTGACGGCCAAACTATACAAATACTACTATAAGGAAACACCGGAGGAACGGGAACGGCAATACATCGGAGATATGTTCGTCCAGTCCCGCACGATTAAGGAAATACGCGCTTATGTCCTGGGAGACTACCTCATTGGGAGACATACCAAATTGTCGGAAAATCTCTTCCGGCAGCGGGAGCAGATCTTCGCTTCGAGCAAACGTATCTACATGCTAAGCGGCATCATCGCAGGAACCATCCTCGGGCTCGCCTATGTGTTCGTGGCGCTGCGGGGCATATCCGGCGCGATCAACCCCGGAGGCGTCGTGCTGGTGATCGGCGCTTTCACCGCGGTCTCCGGAACGTTGGGGCAGATTACCAGCACTTTTGTGGCAGTCGATCAGCATACGGCTTTTCTCGACGATTACTTTTCTTTTCTGTCTATCGGCCCGTTGCTGGCCGTACCCGTTGTAGCACACAGCTTGCCCCCGGGGAATATCGAAAGTGTAGAATTCGATCATGTCGGTTTTACCTATCCCGGCGGCACGGAATCCGCGGTGAAAGATCTTACGCTACAGATCCGAAAAGGCGAATTGGTCGCTTTGGTCGGTGAGAATGGTGCGGGGAAAAGCACCCTCGTAAAACTGCTGCTCCGCTTCTACGATGCACAGGAAGGAGCCGTCCGGGTTGGCGGGGTCGATGTAAGGGAATTGGAGCCGGATGCACTGCGGAGCCGGATCGGCGTGTTGTTCCAGGATTATGCCACGTATGAATTGTCGGTCAGGGAAAATATCGAAATGGGCTGGCCCTATGCTCCATCCGAGGAAGAGAAAATCACCAAGGCGTTGAAGGACTCCCGCAGCGAATGGCTGGTCAGCAAATTGCCCAACGGTCTGGACTCAAAAGTAGGCCGGCTCTTCGAGGGCGGGCATGATCTCTCAGGTGGTGAGTGGCAACGTCTTGCGCTGGCGCGGATCATGTACCGCAACTCCGATATCTGGATACTGGACGAACCGACCTCATCGCTCGACCCTGAAGCCGAGGCCGCTATCTTCGCAGAATTGAAAGAGAACCTGAAAGGTCGCATCGGGATAGTGATCTCGCATCGGTTCTCGACGGTGCGGATTGCAGATCGCATCGCGGTGATCGACGGCGGCCGGGTCACCGAACTGGGCAGCCACGAAGAGCTGTTGGAGGCGCGAGGGCGGTATGCTCATCTATTCGAATTACAGGCCGCGGGTTACAGATAGATCGAATATGATTTCAAAACTTTCCATATTGATCCTCATCGCGTTGCCGGTCGCGATGATCCCTTACAGTCGCGGATTTTCACAACCCAACCCCGCCAGACCGGACCTTTGTCAGGGTAACTATTATACGGAGGAGCAGGCAGCACGGGTACTGCAGCAACTCGCCGGCCAATACCACGAGCGGGCTTCCTGGGAGCCCCGGGCGGAACTGATCCGGCAAGGGATAATCGAAGGCGCGGAACTACAACACATGCCACGGATGCCACTCACCGTTATACGGACCGGCAGCCATGAGGAAAAAGGATACCGGGTGGAAAATATCGCCATTGAAACCTTGCCCGGTTATTATCTTACCGGCAATCTATATTTGCCTTCCCGTCCATTATCTTCGATGGCGGGCATCCTTTCGCCCCACGGCCATTTCTATCACCCCGACGGCCGGTTCCAGGAACAGCAGCAGAAACTATCCGCTACGTTGGCAAGGATGGGGGCTGTTGTCTTCTCCTACGATATGGTGGGGTTTGGGGACGATAGCGTTTGCGATCATAAAATCCCAAAGGCGGTGAAATTGCAGACCTACAATGGCATCAGGGCACTGGACTTCCTTTTGAGCCTGCCGGGTATCGATACGTCGAGGATCGCCGTCACCGGGGCTTCCGGCGGCGGGACGGCGACAATCCTTCTCACGGCGATCGACAGCCGGATAAAAGTCTCCGTACCGGTCGTCATGGTTTCGGCCTATTTCTTTGGCGGCTGCGTCTGCGAAAGCGGGATGCCCATCCATCGAAGGCCGACCCATCTGACCAACAACGTCGAGATTGCGGCTCTGGCCGCTCCCCGCCCCATGCTCCTCATCTCCGACGACAGCGACTGGACACGCAACTGCCCAAAGCTGGAATATCCCTACATCCAAAAGATCTACGGCTGGTACGGTGTGTCGCGCAACGTGGAAAATGTTCATCTGCCCGGAGAGCGGCACGACTTTGGCCCGTCCAAGCGACAGGCCGTTTATCGGTTTCTGGCGAACTACCTGAAACTTGATCCTTCAGGTGTGTATACCGGGGGACGCTTCAATGAAGGCGAAAGCACCCTGCTTAGCGTTGCCGAGCTGACCGTATTCGATACGGCCCACCCCCGGCCTACCGATGCTGTATACGGCAACAATGCGGTGATGAATCTACTTAAATGGTGACGGTCAAAGTCCCTGTGTAAGGTATTTAAACGACCGGTAAGACGCCAGATTCCCCTGGAACTCAATGATCTTTTGACCGGTATTTGGATTGACCTCCAGCATATACTGCGCCGTCCCCCCGCCGATAAAGTATTCGTCGCCAAACTTTTGAACCGAGCCGGTCAATTGGGTAAAGGGTTCCGGAATGTTGAAGTACCTGAAGCTGGTTACCGTTTTGTTGGCGTAGTTAAGGTGAAATTCGCAGATCCGGGTATATGGCCGCAAACTGACATCCCCATTATCAAACAACATCAGCGTTTGATTACTGTCGGTGAGCGTCGCATCATGCTGATACAAGAATTTCTGATCCGCGGTTAACGGAAAATCGCTGTTTAACCCGCCCAGCCGCCAGATGACGACCCCTGTCTGCCGGTTGATCTTAATCACCTGATCCTGGTCACGCATGGAGCAGATCAGGTTACCATCTGTGGGATCGACGAACATGGAATTCATGTGAACATAATCCTGCGGGGTGGTCGTATCCGAAAAGTCGTTATCGAAGATACTGTTGGCATAAAATGAGGTGTCGTCGCTTGCATCCCAATGAAATACCACGGCACCATCACGCACTTCCTCGATCACCGGGGTCAGTACCGAAACATTTGGCGCGGGGTTGAGCCGGACGGGGATATTGGTCGGGAATTTCCAGTAATATGTCAGCGTAATATAGTCGCTGTCGGAGATCAGGACAAAATCGTGCACATCCAGACCTTGATTCGATGGAAATATAGCCGGTGCATAAGGAATAAAATTGATCTGTTGCAGCGTATTCAAATTGCTATCTGCGATGATCGCATAGCCGGCATTCTGCACATCGCCGGTTGGCCGGAATACCGTTGGATCATTTACAAGATAGGTATACCTCGTCTTTCCATTGATGACCCACCGTTCAAAATCAAAGGCGTTCCCGGTTGTGGTCTTCTTCATCAGCACTTTGCCGCTCTGATCCATTACCAGCAGCATCCCCGGTACGACATCGCTTGTCGGAAGACTGAAATTGAACGGTGCAGTCAGGATGATGCCCTGGGGAGGCGATGTGGTGGAGTCGATGGAATATACGTTCTGACTTAGGGTGTCTGACGAACTAGTGGTAGTCGTGCTGTCGGAAGGCTTGACGATGCCTGGCGTTTTTTTACAGGCAACCAAACTCACCACCACAAATAACGAGAAAGTCGGGAGCAGTTGAATTGGTCTCACTAAAAAAGATTTAGGATTAAAATTATATTAAAATACTGCCAGTCCCGGCTGGACTACCGGGCATGGTTAAGGTCTAATTCTGAATACGCATTTATCGCGCCGTAGTTGCTTGTAATAGCAAACGATTCGGTGGACAGGCCATACCGTTCGGTGAATTTCCCAGGTTGTTTTTTTGGTGTTCTTCAGTGCCCCGTTAGGAGTAAACTATTTTCCGCGATGGGGTATAACGAAACGCGGCGGGAAAAGGAGCCCCGGACATTTGTTCCGGAAATTTTGCCCAATTTAGGTAATTTTTCATACTTTCGCGTTCCCAAACAAAATTGTCTCTGTAGCTCAGTTGGTAGAGCAGCTGACTCTTAATCAGCGGGTCCACGGTTCGAGCCCGTGCGGGGACACCCTCCAAAAGCGCCTGCATTCATTAGCGATCGGGCGCTTTTCAATTGAAAGGCAAATCGTTAGCTCTTCACCTCGCCCACAAATAATCCAACACCAGCGCCCCGGTGATGATCAGCAACCCGAAGAATTCGCGGGTCTTCTCGATCCATGGTTTCTCCGCCTTCATTCCTTCGACGATGCTTGGCCGCTTGTATTTGACGATCCAGTCGCGGACGCCATCTTTCGCAAAAAAGAGGATGATTGCGTAGGCGAGGTAGAAAGCGATAAGCGCGAGGTAGATGCGCGGGTAGTACCGGCCGAAAACCGTGAGCCCGCAGCAGGCCGACGCAGCCACGTAAATCGGCACCCATAGCCACGGGTCGATGTCATTGAGGTTCAAATAGGCAAAATACAAAAACGCCAGACAGAAAATGACATTGAGGATCAGGAGGATCATAGTCCGGCGAAGATAGGAAAAACCGGACGCTCCTGATATATGCAGTTTCATCGTTGTGCTTCGAACAGCGTTTCGATCGTAGCGCTGAAATTCGACCGGTTGACACCGATGATCCGATCCAATGCCTGAAAGTAATTTTCGTTGTCTTTTTGGTATTTGCCGCAAGTCAGAAATTGAAGGACGGCGGGAAATCCCTTTTCTTTCTCGATCTTCTTTATCAGCAGCGCAGTGATCACATAGGAGACAAAAAGGTGGTTCTGCTTGGGCTGGGCAAAGTTCCGATTTTCATTGAAAGCTGTGAGCCAGTCCCGGTTATCCCCGATATACGACTTGAATTGCCGGAAAACCTCCTCCCAGGTTAAGCCCCAACTGCCTCCATAGAGATAGGCGCAAGCCTCATCGATGGGTCGGTTGATCGTACTTACCGGGACTACCGCGTGAAGCCGGTCATGCCAGAGATCGTGGAAGTCGAACGTCGTGTTGCGATAACCTCCGACTACATATAAGGAAGTCTGCTTTTCGTGCGCCGTCAAACTCTCGCCGCTGACACCGTTGTATTCCAGTTTATAGTCGACCCCTAACGCTTCAAGCGCCTCCTGAAAACTGCCACAACAATAGAATTCGGTGCGGTAAGCCGCGGCATTCAGTTTCGCATCAAATTCATGCGCCTTGCCGATATAGTTCCTGATGACCGTTTCATCCAACGTATAGTTGCTGTAATGAAATGTGAAATCCGCATACTGGCCGGTAGCCCAGCCGACGGTATTCCGCTTGAGTGGAGAGCTAAAAATATACCCTTCTCCTACGCGGTGCGCGACGAGTTTGAAACTTGCCCGAAGGACCGGCGTCGAATCATGAAGTCCGAGATAGGAGAATTGGACGAGGTATTCGCCGCTATCCAGTTGGTTGACATTCGTTAGATAACAGTGGCATGGCACTTTCATTCCGGGAATGGAGTCGCCCATGCCCTTGACCTCATCCAGCAAATCGGAAGTCTCCGGCAAATAATCCGGCTGAACAAATACGTTGTCCTTATTGGCCCCGGATAGCTGGCTCAGCAAGCCGTCGAGACAACGGATCAATTGTTGTTTCTGCAACGAATCCATGGGAATGCGCACGGAGGTAGGAATGACCACCGGCTGGATCTGCGTCCAACCGCTCAATGAATACAACAACATGCACAGGAAGGGCGGCAGCTTGAACATTGGAATGGCTTTATAAGACGAACTTACCGAATTTATCGATAAATCAGGCAGCCACACCTGTCCGGGTGAGCGGTCCGGCACGGGTCCCACCGGGTCATTCATGTGTCCACCGGAGTTCTCGGATTTTCGCTATATTCGGTGAAACTACTGCACATGAGAAGTTCCCGCCTCAGCCCCGCCTTCCGGGCGTTCCTGGTTTTTGCTCTTATGATCACACTTTTCGCTGCGCGTGGTCAGTCGGTGGCCCGAAATGATTCGGCCTTCGTTGAAAATCTGAAGAAGCAGGCCATGGTATCCGTTGATGGCAAGGCAAAATCCGTCCAGGAAATGGTAGACATGGTCTTTAGTTTCGGTGAACTGGGTTTTCAGGAGTTCGAAACTTCCAAATACCTGACAGGAGTACTCGAGAAGAACGGGTTTACGGTCGAAAGAGGTGTCGCCGGCATCCCAACCGCCTGGGTCGCCCGCTGGGGCAATGGAAGCCCGGTGATCGCTCTTGGCAGTGATATCGACTGTATCCCTAAGGCATCGCAAAAACCTGGCGTCGCCTACAAATCTCCGATAGTCGAAGGAGCTCCGGGTCATGGCGAAGGCCATAACTCGGGTCAGGCAGTCATTATATTTGGAGCGCTGGCGGTGAAGGAGCTGATGGAAAAGAATCATCTCCCCGGGACGCTGGTTATCTGGCCGGGTGTCGCCGAGGAACTGTTGGGAAGCAAGGCCTGGTACATCCGGGACGGGGTGCTCAAAGGCGTCGACGCCTGTATCTTTACCCACGTCTATAGCGGATTCCAGGCGCGCTATGGCGATCCGGGGTATAACGGTATGGTGTCGGTGCAATTTTCCTTTGATGGGGAGGCGGCGCATGCGGCGGGGGCGCCCTGGCGGGGCAAAAGCGCGCTGGATGCGGTAGAGTTGATGGATGTAGGCTGGAACTTCAAACGGGAACATCTCAAGCCTACCCAGCGTTCGCATTACGTCATCACCGACGGCGGGGACCAACCCAATGTGGTACCCTCGAAGGCCAGCGTCTGGTATTATTTCCGTGAGCGGACCTATCCCGACATCCTCAGCATGTTTGACGCGGGACAACATATTGCACAGGGTGCTGCCCTGATGACAGACACCAAAATGAGCTATCGCATCCTCGGCGCGGCGTGGCCGCCGCACTTTAACAAGCCGCTGGCCGTCGCCATGACGGCCAACATTCGGCGGGTAGGCATGCCGGAGTGGAGCGAGGCCGACCAGCAGCTCGCCCGCGCCGTACAGAAGCTCGTCGATGCGCCCAAGGTCGATTTCGAGGATGGCGACTCCATCAAAGGATTGAAAACAAAGGTGGATTCATTGAAGGGATCGGTGGCCTTCTCCATGGGCGGCGGATCCGACGATATCGGCGATATTTCCTGGAATATCCCTACGATCCAGTTGCTCTATCCCGCGAATATTCCCGGCACAAAGGGACATCACTGGGCAGATGCGATCGCGATGGCCACTCCGATCGCGCACAAAGGTTGTGTGGCCGGTGCAAAGGCGATTGCCCTCACCCTGATCGACATGCTGACCGCTCCGGCGCTTCTGGATTCCGCAAAGGCTTATTTCACCAACGTGCAGACAAAGGATGTCCATTATCAATCGTTTATTACGGAAAAGGACCCGCCAAGCATTTTTTTGAACAAGGCGATCATGGAGACCTATCGGGATAAAATGCGGGCGTTCTATTACAATCCGGCCAAATACAAGACTTACCTTGAGCAGTTGGGGATCAGTTACCCGACGCTCGAACCCGTCGCCGGAAAATGACCCCGGGATCCCTGATTTTTTGATATTTTAGCGCCATGGAGCAAGCCCAGGATGAATCCAAACGAACGTTGATCCTGCAGTGGATCCAACCCGGTCTCGAAGGGTTGATGGACGGATCCGTTTCGTCCCTCGCACCGTTATTTGCCACTGCCTTTTCGACAAAGAACAATCACACTACCTTCCTGGTCGGCATCGCTGTCGCAGTCGGCGCAGGGATCAGCATGGCGTTCTCGGAAGCCTTGTCGGATGATGGGAAATTGAGTGGAAGGGGGAATCCGATCACCCGGGGATTTATTTGCGGGCTGATGACCTTCCTGGGTGCCGCAGGTCATGCCCTACCCTTTCTGCTGGCCTCCTGGCAAGCCGCGATGACAGTGGCGATTATCATCGTCATCGTAGAATTGTTTGTCATCGCCTGGGTCCGGCATAAATACATGAATACCCCGCTTTGGAAGGCCGTGGGCCAGATCGTGGTCGGCGGGATTGTGGTTTTTATCGCCGGCATCCTGATTGGGCAAAGCTAGCGGCCTTATCCGGCAAGCAGGCTGCGGGCTAGCCTCCGTTGCGCAAGGCGTCGACCCGCGCCTCCAAACCTTTTTCCGCGCCGATCCCGTCGATCAGCGCCCCCTCGATCCATGGCTGGAACTCTGGTGGGTGGACCATTCGTTTGCCCGTGACAGGATGAATTCGCGTAAAGACCGTCCAGAGTATTGCCTTTAACTGGCTATCGGGGCCAAACATAACCATCTCCACCTGCAACCGGCTTTCCCCCGCTCCGATCAGCGCCGATCGGATCGTAACGGATTCATTATAGGTCGCCGGCCGAAGATATCGGATCTCGTGTGCGCTGACGACAAAGGCTTGCCCCTGCTGAGCCCACACCTTCAGGTCAATGCCATAATGCTCCTTCAGATGGTCTTCCCGGGCATTGAGAAAATAATCGATGTATTTGCTGTTATTAAGATGTCCGAACGGATCGCAATCATTGAAACGGACAGTGTAAACCGACTGCGGAAATTTTTCCATTTATGATAAAAGTTAGACATCGGAACATAAATCCCGGGGTAAAGTTCTTCAGATTATCGACTAATTTAAGACCGTAAATTGATCTGAAACAATTATTTTATCATACTGATTAATTATTTGTGAACTTTCCCTATCTTGAGTGCTCTAGCTCACATGAGAAAATTTTATACTTTGGAGCCCGGCACGTCCGGGCTTCTTATTTTGATCATTCTTTTCCAGGATATTTTCCGCCCCGACGGAACACCCTTCGATCCGAAAGAAACGGCGTTTATCCGCCATTTAACGATGTTGTAATTGTCCTTTCAGGAAGAAGTATTTGCCATTTGACGATGACTTTCGAACTTTTTTTCCGGTACCGTTGTTCAGGGTCACGTATGCCGTCATTCATGGATTCGAAAAAACCAGCCATCATATGACGATCAGTCCTTACGCGGGCAAACCCGCTGTGCCGGCGCTGCTGGCCAACATTCCGAAGCTTATTACGGCGTATTACACCCTTATTCCCGACAGACAGGTGCAGGATCAACAAGTGCAATTCGGCACCTCGGGTCATCGGGGATCTTCCCTCAACACCTCCTTCAATGAGTGGCATATCCTGGCGATAACCCAGGCGATCTGTCAGTACCGTTCCGGCAAAGGGATAAACGGGCCGTTGTTCATTGGCGCCGATACGCATGCCTTGTCAGAGCCCGCACTTGCTTCGGCACTGGAGGTACTGGCAGCAAACCAGGTGGGAACGATGCTGGCCAAAGACAATGACTACGTCCCCACCCCGGCCATCTCTCTTGCCATCCTCACCTATAACCGGGGCAGGAAGGACGGGTTCGCTGATGGCATCGTCATTACCCCGTCGCATAACCCGCCCACGGACGGCGGCTTCAAATACAATCCACCGAATGGCGGCCCCGCGGGCGATGACATCACCGGCTGGGTTCAGAACAGGGCCAACGAGCTGCTGACCGCAAAACTGGCGGGTGTCAAGCGCGTATCGGTCCGGCAAGCCCTCTCCGCAAGCACTACTCACTATCATGACTACCTCCAGGAATATGTCGATAATCTCGGCTCGGTGGTCGACCTGGACCTGATCCGCAGCTCCGGGCTTCACATCGGCGCCGATCCGCTAGGTGGCGCCGGCGTTCATTACTGGCAGCCGATAGCGGACAAGTATAAACTGAACCTGGAGGTCGTGAATAAGGAGGTTGACCCCACTTTCCGCTTCATGACCGTCGACTGGGACGGACAGATCAGGATGGACCCTTCTTCCTCCTATGCGATGGCCCGGCTGATCGGCATGAAAGACCGGTTCGATATCTCTGTCGCCTGCGATACCGATCATGACCGTCATGGCATCGTGACCAAAAGCGCAGGGCTGCTGCCGCCCAATCACTACCTGGCCGTTTGCATCGACTACCTCTTCCGGAACCGCCCTGGCTGGGGCGCGGATGCCGCGGTCGGTAAAACAGTCGTGAGCAGCAGTATCATCGACCGTGTCACGGCGCGGCTCAAACGCAAATTGTATGAAGTGCCGGTCGGCTTTAAATGGTTTGTCGACGGGTTGCTCGACCGGTCACTGGGCTTCGTTGGTGAAGAAAGCGCAGGCGCGTCGTTTCTCCGCAAGGACGGCAGCGTTTGGACGACAGACAAAGACGGGATCATAGCCGCGCTGCTGGCCGCAGAGATCACGGCCCGTGTGGGCAAAGACCCGGGGGAGATCTATCGCGATCTGGTGGCAACATTCGGGGAACCGGTTTACGATCGTGTCGAGGCGCCCGTTACCCCGGAAGGGAAGGCTGCATTGAAGAAATTGTCCGCACAGCAGGTGAAATCCACCGAGCTGGCAGGTGAGAAGATCGAAGCGATCCTGACAACGGCCCCCGGCAACCATGCCGCGATCGGTGGGCTGAAGGTGGCAACTGCCAACGGTTGGTTTGCCGCCCGGCCTTCGGGAACGGAAAACATCTATAAGATCTACGCCGAGAGCTTTAAAGGCAATGATCATTTGAAACGCATCGTCACCGAGGCCCAAACTATTGTAGATGATGCGATCGGTAAAAAATAATTCGCTTTTGTATGAACAACAGTTATGGCGCGCCCATCAGCGGCCGCGAGTCTGCTCAACTGGAAGGACATGACGCGCTTTACAATCTGGCGCTGGACATGCGCTGGTCGTGGAATCACGAAGCGGATGAGATCTGGCGGCAGCTGGATCCTATCCTTTGGGAGCAGACGCACAATCCCTGGGTGGTACTGCAGACAGTTTCCGGTGATAATCTGAAACGCCAGCTGTCCGATCCTGCATTCCGGGAAAAGGTAGACGCGCTTGCCCGCGAAAAAGAGCAGGCGGATGCCGCTGTTTCCTGGTTTTCGCGCAGCCATCCCGATTCCGCGCTGACTACTGTCGCCTACTTCAGTATGGAATTCATGTTGAGTGAGGCCCTGCCGATCTATGTGGGTGGTTTGGGTAACGTAGCGGGTGACCAGCTAAAATCTGCCAGCGACCTTGGGGTTCCCGTCCTGGGCGTCAGCTTGCTATATCAGCA
>Ga0206895_1019_pt1 | contig 45649 bp, 41 predicted proteins | sample Alteio_BWOrgHeat_51_FD_152967 | JGI IMG/M metagenome (GOLD analysis project Ga0206895, IMG submission 152967) | Enriched cells from forest soil in Barre Woods Harvard Forest LTER site, Petersham, Massachusetts, United States -... | ecosystem: Environmental > Terrestrial > Soil > Temperate forest >...
GAGGGAGTAGGTGGTACCGATATTCTTTTAAAATAATTCTCAACGTCTTTGTGCGAGAATGCCTGTCCCGTTGTGGCATCTACATAAAAATGGATCTTATCCTGCGGATGCCCCACATGTGTGGCAGCATCATAATCCGAATGATAAAAAGCGATGATGCATTGTTTGGGAATGTTGATGATCTTGGCATTGATATCAAGCAGGTCGCACATTACCTGGTAAAGAATGCCATTCGCCAATGCATTTCCTTTTTTGCTTTCGAGCACTTTATGAATAAAGAATTCATCCGGGTGTTCGTAGTTTACTTCTACGCCTTTGAGATTATAATAGTTGTAAATGATGCTCGACAAAACATTCGCCTGTTCCAGCGGCGTTAAAAAACTATTCAGCTCCAGCCATACATTGCGTCGGATCTTTTCTACATCCTGTAAAACAGGCGTAGTGTGCAGTTCGGGATATTGAAATTTTGAAACGAGTAATGCGCCGAATAAAAGATCATGGTAAGCGCTGTCGCGCCATTCGGCCATGTCGTTGTGCAGGTCGGTGTAATGCAGGTGATGTATGATCATTTCAATGCGCTCCTGCACGTCTTCGCTCAGGGTCGTTTCCCAAAGGTGTTCCAGATTGGGAATGATATTCTTGCCGTACGCCACGATCTTATCCGAAACGGTTGAATACACTTCCTCATCCGGATCATCTATAAGGGTAAACAATGCATTGATCTCTTTGGTTTCCTGCATAGATGCTTGTAATAAAGATGGTTTATGCATGTATGAACCATGCAATCCTCTTTATTTTATATCAAACTAAATTAAATTTTGGTTAACATACAGTAGTAAGTTATCCAACACATGTGGAAATATGACAATACAGTTACATAATAATAGTGTTATATATGCGTTAACAGCGCTCCGCCATTGGTAAAAAATATCAAAATTAACAGCCCTGCAAAGTTTGAAAAGGGTACTTTTGCCCATTACACATTTAAAGCGCCATATGTCACAATTTTCCGTACCCAAGTTTCAATCAGTTAAAGGGTCACTTCACACAGAACTAAAAACACGCGTTCAGCAGTATTTTGATGATAAGGGTATCAAATCAACAGGTACGTCAAAATTATTTACGAAAGCTTTTGTTCTTGTTATCGCACTGGTAGCGATATATATTCATCTTTTGGTTTGGACACCCGTTTGGTACCTCGCATTGGGCGAATGCATCCTTATGGGCGGGCTGGTTGCCGCGATCGGTTTCAATGTGATGCATGATGGCAGCCATGGAAGTTTCAGCAATAAAAAAGGATTGAACCGTGTAGCGGCATCTTCTATCAGTTTATTAGGCGCCAATCATTTTATGTGGAACATGAAACATAATATGATCCACCACAGTTTTACAAATATCGATGGCGTGGATGATGATATCGAGCTCGGAACACTGATGCGTATGGCGCCCACGCAAAAGCGTTTGAAGATGCATAAGTTCCAGCATTTTTATTTCTGGTTCCTCTATATGCTGCTGTATGTATTCTGGATCTTCTTTACTGATTATAAAAAATATTTTTCACAAAAGATAGGAAGCGTGCCATTGAAAAAAATGCGCATCGCCGATCATATCGAATTCTGGAGCGTGAAGGTTTACCACGCAGCTGTTTTTATTCTGATACCGATCCTTTGCGTAGGCTGGTTAAGCTGGCTGGTAGGATTCCTTGTAATGAGTGTAGTGGCCGGGTTTGTATTGAGTATCGTTTTCCAGCTGGCGCATACGGTTGAGCACACAGAATTTCCATTGGTTGATATTGATACCAATAAACTTCCCGATGAATTTGCCGCACACCAGATCAAAACCACGGCTAATTTTGCTACCCGCAATAAACTGGTAAGCTGGCTGGTTGGCGGATTGAATTTCCAGATCGAGCATCACCTGTTCCCGAAGATCTCACACGTACACTATCCTGCCATCAGTGAAATTGTAAGAAATGTTTGCAAAGAATATCAATTACAATACATCGAATTTCCAACCATGCGTAAAGCAGTTGGGGCGCATGTGCGGTTTTTAAGGCAGTTGGGTAGATATGATTAATGCGGGAACTAAGTTGGTATTTGAGTTAAAAGTTAAAAGTGAATAGTTAAAAGTGAAGATAAGCTGATCCCACTTTTAACTATTCACTTTTAACTTTTAACTACTTCTTTGTGGCTGCTTTCTTCGCAGTTTTTTTAGCCGCTTTCTTAACAGGCGCTTTCTTCGAAAACGCATTCGGCACCTGTTCCTCGATCATTTTTTTGATCACTTCCACATCAATATCGGCGAGTTCTTCGGGAGTATATTTATCGCCGCCCTGTTTCCTGTTCAGCTTCAGCATTTTTTTGTTGAAACGTACAAACGGGCCCCAGCGGCCATTCTCGATAGAAATTTTTTCTGCGGGCCATTGCCTGATAAAACGGTTGGCTTCCTTATCCACTTTCTTTTCGATCAGCGCATTGATATCTTCCTGCGATAACGAATCATAATTATATGCGCGCGGAATATTAATATACATATCGTTCCACTTAATGAACGGGCCAAAACGCCCCTTGCCTTTGGTTACGGGCAGTTCATTATAAAAACCGATCGGCGCATCTGCCAGTTGTTTTTCACCGATGAGCTGAATGGCTCTTTCCAGTTCCATCTCATGCAGATCCTCACCTTTGGGAATGGAAATAAACTGTTCGCCGAGTTTTATGTATGGGCCAAACCTTCCAACATTTACCGATAATTCCTGCCCTTCATACTCGCCGAGTGTTCTGGGTAATGAAAACAACTGCATCGCTTCTTCCATGGTAATGGTTTCGATGCTCTGCGTTTGTTTCAGTTTGGCGAAACGCGGTTTTTCTTCTTCGTTGGCAGTGTCGCCGATCTGTACCATCGGGCCGTAACGCCCCATCCGTGCAATTACTTTTTTGCCGGTGGCTTCATCAATGCCTAATTCTCTTTCACCTTTTGCGCGCTCTGCATTTTCGAGTGTGTGTTCAATGGTTTCATGGAAAGGTTTATAAAAACCATCGATCATATTGCTCCAGGTTATTTTGCCTTCGGCGATCTGGTCAAACTCTTCTTCGATCTTTGCCGTAAAACTGAAATCCATCACTTTGGTAAAATACTGTTTCAGGAAATCGGTAACAACGCTGCCAAGATCTGTAGGAAATAATTTATTTTTTTCTGCGCCCGTATTTTCCTGGATGATCTCTTTTTCGACCGAATCATTTTTTGTTAAACGCAATAAAGCAGAATTTCTTTTCACACCTTCTTTATCACGCTTCTCTACATAATTTCTTTTTACAATGGTAGAGATAGTTGGCGCATAAGTAGACGGGCGGCCGATTCCCAGCTCTTCCAGTTTCTTTACCAGCGAGGCTTCCGTGTAACGGGCGGCGGCGCGTGAAAATTTTTCTGTGGCCGTCATCTGCACAAAATTCAGTTGCTGCCCAACCGTTAACGGCGGCAACATGCCTTCTGTATTTTCTTCATCCTCTTCATCTTTTCCTTCGAGATAAACTTTCAGGAAGCCATCGAACTTCATCACTTCGCCATTGGCAGATAATGTTTCATTATTACTGCTCACATTTATTTTAGCTGTTGTCTTTTCAAATTCCGCATCACTCATCTGCGATGCGATGGTGCGTTTCCAGATCAGTTCATACAACCTGCGCAGGTCTTCATCTTCCACTGAGGTAGTACTCATATAAGTTGGGCGGATCGCTTCGTGTGCTTCCTGCGCGCTTTCATTTTTATTTTTGAATTTGCGCGGCTGGTGATATTGGCTGCCGTATGCTTTATTGATCTGTTCGCTGATATCACCCAACGCCGTATCGCTTAAACTGATACTGTCGGTACGCATATAAGTGATCTTACCGCTTTCATATAATTTCTGTGCGAGTAACATGGTCTTGCTCACACTATATCCCATCTTCCGCGATGCTTCCTGTTGCAAGGTCGATGTGGTAAAAGGCGCAGCCGGCGTTCGCTTAGCAGGTTTTACCTGGATATCAGTAACTGTATAATCGGCGCCTTTGCAGGTTTCTAAAAATGCCGCCGCATCTTTTTCGGTAGACATTTTATTCGGGCCATCTGCCTTAAATGTTACCTCTTTACTATTGATATCGTTCGCAGTAAAATAAGCTTCTACTTTATAGGTACTCTCCGGAATAAAATTATTGATCTCTCTTTCCCTTTCCACGATCAGCCTAACCGCAACACTTTGTACACGTCCCGCACTTAAACTTCTCTGCATGCCGATCTTGCGCCACAACACGGGGCTCAGTTCAAAACCCACTAACCTGTCGAGCACACGCCTTGCCTGCTGTGCGTTCACAAGATTCATATTGATCAAACGTGGATTCTCCACCGCTTTTTTTATTGCCGGTGCGGTGATCTCATGAAAAACGATCCGTTTGGTTGTTTTAGGGTCGAGGCCCAATACTTCTGCCAGGTGCCAGCTGATACTTTCCCCTTCACGATCCTCATCCGATGCGAGCCATACTTCGTCTGATTTTTTTGCCAGCTGTTTTAATTCTTTTACCACTCTTTCTTTATCCTCCGGTACTTTATATCTCGGCTGGTAATGATTGTTCACATCAATACCCATATCATCCTTTTCCAGGTCGCGGATATGGCCATAACAGCTCTTCACCTCAAAATCTTTTCCGAGGATCTTCTCTATGGTTTTGGCTTTTGCCGGTGACTCAACGATCAATAGATTTTTTGCCATACAGCCTGTCTAATCCGCCTCTGACGGAGCTTTTATCGAGTTTTTCTTATTGCCTGACCGCTTAAAAGATCATCCCGCGGGGCGGGAGAAAAGAAAGGGTCTTACCCTGCAATATTAGGGGAAACCATCAAAACGCAAAAAATATCAGGAAATGTGCCGGCTGAAAAACTGCAGGATCTCATCACAAACTTTATCGTCCTTATATACTTTACTGTGCCCCAAATGTTCTGTAATATGGAATTGGACATTCGGCAGATCGGCTGACAGTAAGGGTTTTACGTCTTCGAACGGGCAGATGGGATCGTGTTTATCATGCACCCACAGAACCGGCGATGTTATTTTTTTAATAACCCTGCTCACAGAAAAGTAGCTGATGGGCCTGTTGGCGATCTCGCTGATCACCTGCCGGAATGTTTCGCGCACTTTCTCTTCAACAGGAAGAATATGAAAAAAATTGTTGATGGCACGCTCCGTTTCAGTAGCCGGGGCGATCAGTACCAGCTTTCTTTTTTCAGGATCCGGCAACTCCTCAAAAGCAAGCGAAGCAGCGAGGCCGCCAAGCGAATGCCCCATCATACCATACAAAGGGCCATACAATGAATCAACCTTCAGCAGCATATTCTTATATAAGTAAGCATTGATGCGTTTGCCATCGCTGATGCCGTGCGCGGGTGCATCAAAAGCAAGCACTTCAAACCCTTTTTTCTGTAACGGCAGAATATATGTTTCAAATTTATACGCGTAACTGTTGTAGCCATGCACGATCAGTATTTTTTTGCCGTTGGGATGTGCCGGCAGCCAGCGAAATCCGCGGATGGTGAGGCCATTGATTTCAAAAGATATTTTTTCAGCTTTGAGAAATACAGGCGGTGGTTTTCTTTTGTTCGACCTTCCTTCAAACGGTGTGCAGAAAATATCAACAGCCATTTCGCCCGCCTTGCGCGGTGATACCAATGCGATGGTTTTTAGTTTTGTTTTATAATAGCCGATCAGCAGCTTTTGCGCTAATTTCATCTTCATAAGTTCAAAGATATGCAGGTTACAATCATTGGTTCGGGCAATGTGGCTACGGTGATGGGAAAGATTTTGGTTGAGAAAGGATATAAAGTAAATAAAGTATATAGCCGTAAGCACGAACATGCTTCGGAACTCGCTGCCGAGTTGCGTGGCGAAGCAATTACCGATCTTTCATTGATAGGTAATGATGCAGATATTTACTTACTGGCCGTTACCGATGATGCACTGGCAGAAGTTGCGTCAAAAATTTCTGTAAAAGATAAACTGGTTATTCATACTGCGGGATCGGTATCAAAAGAAGTTTTAAAGAACAGCAGCACAAATTATGGCGTTTTATGGCCGATGAAAATGATCCGCAGATCCATGCAAACACTTATTCCTGTAACGATGGTTGTTGATGGAAATACGGAAGCTGTAACGCGCGAACTTCACCAGCTCGCATCGGCATTTTCACCCGTGATTACGACGGCAGATGACCCGCTTCGCCTGAAGATGCATATGCTTGCAGCCATCACGTCTAATTTTTCCAATCATTTATACCAGCTCGCTGCGGAATATTGCGAGGCCGAGCAGATCGATTTTAGTTTTTTTTATCCGTCGATAGAAGAAACGGCGCAGCGTATCCGGTCAACACATCCCAAACTGTTACAGGCCGGGCCGGCATTCAGGGGCGACAGGCAAACGATTGAAAAGCACCTTGCTTTGCTGGCGCCATACCCGCAGGTAAAAAAATTGTACGAAGCTTTGACTGAAAGCATCCGGGCATCTTTTCCGGGTAACGAAAAGGCTAATCTGTAAAGTTTTCCTCATGTCGGATGGATAAATAAAGATTCTAAGATACTTTTGCCTCCCAAACGGATGAGAAATGTACACGATCAAAATAAAATTTGAACAAAAGGGGCTGGAGCCGGTTACGCTTTCAAACATAGCCAACGACCAGAGTTTGCTGGAAGTTTGCCTGGATAATGATATCGAACTTCACCATAACTGCGGCGCGGTTTGCGCCTGTAGTACCTGTCATATATATATAGATAAAGGCATGGATCTCCTGGAAGAACTGAATGACCGCGAAGAAGATTTTATCGATCGTGCGGTAAACCCGCGTATCAATTCAAGATTAGGTTGCCAGTGTGTGTTACAGGAAGGAGGCGGCGAAGTAGAAATTACCTTACCCGACCAGACCCAATTCCTCGGCGAATAAAAACCAACAACAAACAACAAACCACAAACTAACAATGGCCCACTTTGAACCACCCATACACTGGAACGACCACGAAGATATTGCGATGAAATTATACGAGCGTTTTGGCGATGAGTTCAACGAAGGAAAAATATACCGTATCCGTTTTACCGACCTGCTTGAATGGATCTTACAGATCCCGAATTTCTCCGGCACCCGGGAGCAAAGCACTGAAGGGCATTTGGAAATGATACAGAGTGCGTGGGTGTATGAGTGGAGGGATAATCAAAAATGATTTTGGAATTTTGGAATTGGGAAATTTTGGAATTGAAAACAAAAATCCCATTTTCAAATTTTCTCCCGCGATATTGCGGGATCAAATCTTCAAATTGCTCAATAAGTTTAAACATATCACCACCTTCGTTTTCGATGTCGACGGCGTACTGACCGATGGAACTTTATTGGTATTGCCCGGCGGTGTGATGGCGCGTAGAATGAATATTAGAGATGGATATGCATTGCAGCTTGCAGTTAAGAAAGGTTATCATATAGTTATCATTTCGGGCGGCAATTCTGATGAAGTAACAAACAGGTTAACAAAACTTGGCATCACAGATATATGGATGCAGGTTGAGAATAAAACATCCGTACTGCAGCAGTTCATGCAAGAACATCAACTGGAAAAAAATGCGGTGCTGTATATGGGTGATGATATTCCTGACCTGCAGGTGATGCAGCTCGCTGGATTGCCGTGTTGCCCTGCAGATGCGGCGCAGGAGATCAAAGAGGCCGCTGTTTATATTTCGCATCTTAAAGGCGGCGATGGCTGTGCAAGGGATGTGATCGAAAAAGTGATGCGGTTACGAGGCAACTGGGGAGAAGATGTTTCCATCCGCGCCCGATAAGCAATTCTTTATTTCTACCCGCACTGGATTATCTTGTGGAATAAATTTACCTCTTGAAAATAACTGCAGCATTTTTCAGATTGGTCAGGTGGCCCAACCTGGTGTTCATCGCATTGACGCAATTGCTTTTTGAATATTGCATTTATCAAAAAGTATATCAAACTTCTTTTGCCAATTCAGGCGATACGCGCCAGTTTATTTTTCTTGTGCTGGCTTCTGTATGTATTGCAGCTGCCGGTTATATCATCAATGATTATTTCGACCTGAACATCGACCAGGTAAACAAACCCGGTAAAGTAGTTGTGGGAGTGATCATCAACAGGCGGTGGGTTATTTTCTGGCATATGTTCTTAAGCTTACTCGGGCTTTTTTTTACCGTATCTGCCTTACCCATTTCAGAATACTGGTATCTCGTACTGGCAAACTTTGCGAGTATTATTTTATTGTGGTTCTATTCAACCAATTTAAAAAAACAATTGCTGATCGGCAATGTGCTCATCTCTTTATTAACGGCATGGGTGATACTGATCATTTTCTTTTCCAAATATCCATTACGCATCCGCAATCTTTTAGCGGTTGATCATAATGAGGTTCGTTTTTTCCGTTTCACGGTTCTGTACACTGCTTTTGCCTTTATCATATCATTGATCCGCGAAGTGATCAAGGATATGGAAGATATAGAAGGCGACAGGAAATATGGTTGCCGTACTATGCCCATCCTCTGGGGATTGAATGCCAGTAAGGTTTTCGTAGCAGTATGGATCATTGTGCTGATAGCGGCATTGTGTATCCTCCAGTTCTATGTACTGCCATTCGGATGGTGGATGAGCGCCGTATATTGCGTGGCGTTCATTATGCTGCCATTGATCTGGATATTACAAAAACTATACAGGGCGCAGAGTATGCAGGATTTTCACCGGTTAAGTACAGTGGTTAAACTGGTGATGTTCACGGGTATTTTATCGATGGTATTTTTCAGGATGTATTTATAATGTTACATCTTAGTGCTTCTGTGCCTTCGTGACTTCGTGGCCAAAAAAATCATAGACCAATCACAAAAAATATTATGCAGGATATTATACTCGCTTCCCAATCGCCCAGAAGAAAAATGTTGCTCGAATGGGCGGAGATCTCTTTTGAAGTGATCGTAAAACATACGGATGAAAGTTATCCCGAAGGGCTTGGCCTTTCAGAGATCGCTATACATATTGCACGGAATAAAGCGCTCGCAGTAAAAACCTATGTGCAGGATTCTTTTCATGGCGAATATGCAAAAAAAACGATCCTTGCCGCCGATACGATAGTAGTGCTCGAAAACAAAGTGATCGGCAAACCGGAAGACAGGAACGATGCGATCAATATACTCAGGTCGCTTTCCGGCAAACAGCATCTTGTGGTAACAGGCGTAGTAATACTGGCTGCTTCCGGAGAAATGGCATTCGCAGATACAACCGAAGTATCCTTTCATTCACTGACGGATGAGCAGATAGAATTTTATGTTGATAAATACCAGCCATACGATAAAGCGGGCGCTTATGCCATACAGGAATGGATAGGTGTTGTAGGTATTAAATCCGTGAAAGGCGATTTCTATAATGTAATGGGATTGCCTGTGAGCAGGGTGGTTCAGGCATTGGCTTCGTTATGATTGTGCCATCAAAAATACGCCGCGTCTTTGCGCTTCTGCGGTAAAAGTTTGCGCATAAACTACTTTTCTCCAGGGTGAAAAAAGAATACAAACACGCATTAACCGTATTTTTCTTTATATGATTTCATGATACTTTTCAACCGCACAAATCGTACGGTATCATGAATGAAAGATTATTACAATTCATCTGGCAGTTCCAGTATTATAACAGGAAGCAGCTGCACACTTCGCAGGGAGAAATATTATTTATTGAAAAACCAGGAACATGGAACCACCACCAGGGGCCGGATTTTTCGGAAGCCGTTATCCGCATCGGCAGTACCAAATGGGTGGGTAATGTTGAGTTGCATCTGCGCTCATCGGATTGGTATAAACATCATCACGCAACCGACATAAATTATACAAATATTATCCTTCACGTAGTTTGGGAAGAAGACAAACCTGTGTACGACCTTAATGCCAATATCATTCCCACATTGGTACTGCAGCCTTTGGTGCCGAAACTATTACTGGAACGCTATGCATCGATGATGGAAACAATGGTAATGGTTCCCTGCCATTCTTTTTTACCCGTACTCGATAACCTTGGCTGGTGTGCATGGAAAGAAAGGCTTGCAGCAGAGAGGCTGGAACGGAAATCAACGCATATCCTGTTATTGGCCAAACAATCAGGCAACCATTGGGAAGAAACCTGCTGGTGGCTGCTCGCAGCAAATTTTGGCGTGAAAGTAAACGCCGCTTTATTCGAACAGGTTGCAAGAAGCATCCCGTTAACTATCCTGGCAAGGCATAAAAACCGGGTGCAGCAACTCGAAGCGTTGTTGCTGGGGCAGGCCAATCTTTTATCAGCCAGATATGACGACGATTATGCTGTGATGCTTCAAAAGGAATACCGTTTTCTGAAAAAGAAATACAAACTGCAGATGATCGGCAAGGCGCCTGCTTTTTTGCGGATGCGGCCCGCAGCTTTTCCAACCGTGCGGCTGGCGCAGCTGGCCATGCTGCTGCACAATTCTTCGAACTTTTTTTCATTGATCAAAGAAATAAAAGAATGTAAAAAAATGCTGGAAATATGCATGGTCACCGCCAACGATTACTGGCACTATCATTACCGTTTTGATGAAACGGCTTCTTATCAACCCAAACATATAGGCAAACAAATGGCGGAAAATATCCTGATCAATACCGTGATCCCGGTTTTGTTTGCATACGGATCATACTGCAAAGAAGAATCGTACAAAGAAAAAGCCATTCAATGGTTATATGAATTGCCTGCTGAACAGAACCAGCTTACCAAACAATGGCAGCAGTCGGGTATCCGCCATCAATCTGCGCTTGACTCGCAGGCGCTCATAGAATTAACAAATCATTATTGCACACACAAGCGCTGCCTCGATTGTGCGGTAGGCAACGGAATACTTAAAAAGGACGTCTTTAAAGAGAATCCGTAGTAGGTGGTTCTTCGGGCAAACTATGCGGATCAGGTTCTGAAGTTTTTATGGTACCACTGATCACTCTGCGTGAGCCGCCGAGGTCCCAGTTGAATTTCATATCAAGTTCGATATCGGGATGTATAGATCTTTCAACAGGACAGGTTCTGGCAGTATTTTCAAGCACCGCCCGTTGTTTTTCATCGAGGATGAGGCCCTGCGGGAAAACGATATTAACAACGATCTTGCTGATACGCCGCGGGTCGCCGGCCATTACCTTTGTTACGGCAACACTGGTGCCATCGAGTGTGATATCCATGTTGCGGGCTTTAATGGCCATGGTGGTAACCATACAGGTGCCCAGTGCAACGGCAACAAGATCGGTGGGAGAGAACCTTTCGCCTTTGCCCTGGTTATCGGTAGGCGCATCTGTTTCAATGATGGTTCCGCTTTGGGTATGGGTAGCAGTTGTGCGGAGCTCGCCTTTATAAATAATTTGTGAAGTCATTGTTTCATTTTACTATAAATTTACAAGTAACAAATCAAATGGAAGTGAAGAAGCTATTTTTTATAACATTCGTATTGGGTTCGGTTGTTGTTTCTGCGCAACAAAAAGTGCAATCAACAAGTGCGGATACCAAACAGCAAAAGAAAAATGAGCGGCGCGACAAGATCAACCAGCTGATCAAGCAGGAAGAAGAAGGCGCCCTGATCTACCAGAAACAAAGTGCATTTGGTTTTAAATTCAATACCGATGCATGGAGTTTGTTCTATGAACATGGCAAATACAAAACCATTACCAAAACCAGTTTATGGTGGCTGGAGTTTGGTGAAAGAAAACATCCGAAAGAAGAAAAGGTTCCAACGCTGAGTGCATCGGGCGGATTTCTTACGATATCCAGTTACATCTACGGTAAAATAAATAATTTTTATTATCTCAAAGCGGGTATTGGCCAGCAGACACTGATCGGTGGAAAAGGAAATAAAAATGGTGTGGCCGTATCGGCAATTTATGGCGGCGGTTTTTCGGCCGGATTGTTAAAGCCTTATTATATAGAGATACAGGATCCGAGCACCAATCAACGCGAACAGATCAAGTATACAGGTAGTAATGATGCATTGTTCCTTGACCCAACTATTATTATCGGAAAAGGAAGTTTTGGCAAAGGGTTCAATGAGATCAAATTTGTACCTGGTGTTCATGCCCGTACAGCGCTCCGTTTTGATTATGGACGATATAATGAAGTATTATCTGCCCTGGAAGTTGGGGTAAATGCTGAATATTACACGCAAACCATGCCCATGCTGCTTCTCAACCCCGAGAAGAAATTCTTTTTCAACGCTTATATAGCGCTGGTCTTTGGTAAGAGAAAGTAAATTACTTTTGCAGAGTTAATAGTTAAAAGTTAAGAGTTAAAAATGATGTTTACTCTTAACTTTTAACTATTGACTTTTAACTAAAGAGCATGCAGGAATTACCTATAGTAGCAAAAACCGATACTACCACCCCACTCAAAAAACCCAACTGGCTCCGCGTAAAACTGCCTATCGGCGAGAGTTATAAGCATGTGCGCGGGTTGGTTGATACACATAAATTACACACCATTTGTGAAAGTGGCAATTGTCCGAATATGGGTGAATGCTGGGGCGCGGGAACGGCTACTTTTATGATCCTTGGAAATATCTGTACACGCAGCTGCGGATTTTGCGCGGTGGCCACAGGCAGGCCCGAAGCAGTAGATTGGAATGAACCGCAACGTGTGGCCGAAGCTATTCATCTGATGAAAGTAAAGCATGCCGTGGTTACGAGTGTAGACCGCGATGAATTAAAAGATGGCGGCTCGATCATCTGGTATAATACCATTGAGGCGATCAAAGGATTGAATCCCGATACTACTTTAGAAACACTCATCCCCGATTTTCAGGGAAAGATGGAACAGGTACAACGCATTATAGATGCGGCGCCGGATGTGGTGAGCCATAATATGGAAACCGTAGAACGGATGACACGCCAGGTTCGTATACAGGCCAAATACCGCCGGAGTTTAGACGTATTAAAGATGTTGAAACAAGGAGGCATGCGTACAAAAACCGGGATCATGCTTGGGCTTGGTGAAACAAAAGAAGAAGTAAAACAGTCCATGCACGACCTTGTTTCTGTTGGCTGCGATGTATTAACACTCGGGCAATATTTACAACCTACTAAAAAACATTTGCCCGTACAACGTTTTGTGCACCCCGATGAATTTGCGGAGCTGCGCGAGATAGGATATGAAATAGGATTTGATTATGTAGAAAGCGGCCCGCTCGTGCGTTCATCTTATCACAGCGAAAAACATGTGATAGCAGGTTACGGAAAAAATAAATGGAAAGAAGAAAAAGAAATGGCAATATAAACTGCGCCCCTGCGCCTTCGCGTGCAACTTCATCTTCATCGTTTTACAAACAACCATGAAATTATTAACGGCTATCTTTTTTATTTGTGTTCTTTTCAACACATCGTACGCACAATATCATTGGAAAAATGTTGATGCACAATACCAGCCTTTGCCAAAAGGGTTTCATGTTTACCTGACAAATGATTCGATTGAAGGAAAACCGAATATTGCTTATTATGTAAGTGCCGACCTGAAAGAAAGGTCACTTTCATTTACCACGCAGGTTGGAAACGGCAAACGATATACACCCACCGAATATTTTGAACAGGAACAGAAACCGCTGCTGGTTGTAAATTGTACCTTCTTTGAATTTGTACATAACAGCAACCAGAACTTGGTGATCAAAGACGGCAAATTAGAAGCCTACCAGGTGCATACAGTTAACGGGAGAGGGAAAGATACGTTCACTTACCGTCACCCATTTGGCAGCGCTATCGGGATCTCTAAAAAACGAAAAGCGGATGTGGCCTGGCTGTACACCGATTCATCCGATGCAAAAGTGTATGCGAGTGAAACGGTGATCGATAATTTTAAAGATTCTGTCATACATCATACAAAAAAAGAAATGCTGCAACATGGCTCATTCAAAAAATGGAACATGCAAGCAGCAGCGGGCGGCGGCCCTGTATTACTCCAGCACGGCGAAATACAGATCACCAATAATGAAGAAATAAAATTTACAGGCAAAGCGATCAATGATAAACATCCGCGCACATCAATGGGTTATACGGCTGATGGAAAATTAATTATCATGGTGATCGAAGGGCGGTTCCCAAATAAAGCAGAAGGCGCAACACTTGTACAGGAAGCGCAAATGCTGAAAGAGATTGGTTGCGTAGAAGCATTGAATTTAGACGGTGGAGGAAGCAGTTGCTTACTGATCAATGGCAAACAAACGATCACGCCGAGTGAGAAAGAAATACAGCGGCCGGTGCCGGCGGTGTTTATGGTGAAAGCCAATTGATTAATTAATAATTGGTCTTCTACACGATGACCTAATTCTTAATTACTGATTATTAATTGTCCTCCACTCTTTGTGTTTCAAAAAAAATATTTAGATTTAATAAAACTAACTATCTATGGAAACAACAAATCTTATCGAAGAAAAAAAATTACCGGGCGGATTGAATGCCCTCACCATCCTTACTTTTATCGGTTCGGGGATCGCATTTATTTTTACCTGCTGGAATTATGTCCGTGCAGACACGGCAGTAAGCCAGATGGAGGCAACCAGAGATAATGAAAATGCACCGGCTTTTTTAAAAAAGCTGATGACACCCGAAGCCATTGAACGTGCCAGAGTGATGGCCGCAAATAAGTTGCCCATTTTTATTCTCAGCCTGATCGCGTGTGCGCTTTGTATAGCCGGCGCTGTTCAGATGCGCAAACTAAAAAAGCAAGGTTTTATTTTATGGCTGATCGGAGAAGTGTTGCCGTTTATCGGCTTCCTGATTTTTGTAGGCGTCGGAGCAATTTCAGACACACCTTCTATTTTTGGAATGGCGATCGCATTGTTATTTATTATTCTTTATTCGGTGCAGCGGAAGCATTTGGTTAATTGATCTCTGAATAGTGAATAGTGAATAGTGAATAGTGAATAGTGAATAGTGAATAGTGAATAGTGAATGATACTGTTTGGATCAGGTACTTTTTTTAGCTTTCTTTGAATGCAGCAAAATAAATAGTTACTGCGTTTTGCTATGAATGAAAATAAATTAAGCCGCAGATTCGCAGATTAAGTAAACGTTGATCTGCGAATCTGCGGCTTTAATTTTTTCAATATTATTTTAATCCCCGACAGCGTATTTATATTAGTAATTATTAATTCTTAATTACTAATTATTAATTACTTCAGCTCCCAAACCAATGCACTAGCCCCCAATATCGCCGCATCCGATTCTTTCAAATGGCTCACTAATATTTTTACTTTGTTCTGGAACACCTGTATGAGATTGGCTTCCATGTATTCGCGTGTGGGTTTGAGAATGAGGTCGCCGGCTTTGGTTAATCCGCCAAATAATATAATGGCTTCGGGGCTTGAGAACATCACCGCATTGGCGAGCGCCATGCCAAGGATCTTGCCGGTGTATTCAAAAATTTCTTTTGCCAGTTCATCACCTTCCATTGCAGCATCATATACTTTTTTAGAATCGAGTTCTGCAGTTGGAACCTTTCTTAAAATACTGGGTGTTTTACTTTTTGCAAGCAGTTCAATAGCCGTTAAACGGACACCGGTAGCCGATGCATAACTTTCCAGCGAACCTTTTTTTCCAGTACCCTCATGCATGCGGCCATCGGGAATGATGATGGTATGTCCGAGTTCACCCGCAAAACCATCATGGCCGTAGATCAATTTTCCATTGGCAACGATACCGCTGCCCACACCGGTTCCCAACGTGATCATGATAAAATCTTTCATCCCCTGTGCAGCGCCATACATCATTTCACCTAAAGCTGCTGCATTGGCGTCGTTGGTTAATACAACCGGTAATTTGAACCGGTCTTCCACCAGTTTTGCAAGCGGCAGAATCCCTTTCCATGGAAGATTGGGTGCATATTCAACGGTGCCTGTATAATAATTTCCATTAGGTGCGCCGAGACCGATGCCTTTCATTCTCCCGATACCGCCGGCCTGTTCAATCAGCGGCATTACATTCGTATGCAGTTCATCAATAAAACCTTCCAGCTCTTTGTGTTTGCGGGTAGACATTTCACTCGAAAAAAGTAAGTTTCCCAAACGGTCAACTATGCCGAATTTGGTACCGGTGCCGCCAATATCAATTCCAATGGCCAATGGTTCTAATCCGGACTTTGCTTTTGGCATGTTTGTATTATTTTATTAATGATCGCGATTCTCAGTGTACAAATTAATGTGATGCGCTTACCTGCTCATCAAAATCAAACCCCTGTTTCTTCAACACACCTTTTTGTTTTAATGCAAGCCATGCAAGGAACGCAAAACAGGCTGCTGCCAAAAGATACGATTGATGCATGGTAGTTTTATCTCCGATAGCGCCCTGTAATGGCGGTATTACTGCGCCGCCCAATATCATCATGATCAGGAATGCAGAACCCTGGCTGGTATATTTTCCCAAACCGCTTACACCCAATGCAAAAATGCAGGGCCACATTACCGAACAGAATAATCCACCTGCCATTAATGCGTAAACGGATATGATACCGTTGGTAAATACACCGATCAACATAGCAATGGTTGCCAGTGCACTAACGGTAACCAATGTTTTTACGGGCTTCTCCTGCCCATAAAAAAATGCTGTAATAGCAACAATGATCCATATTGAATAACCATACAGATCACTGATATCGTTGCCCTTCATCGAGTTTACACCCAACACTACTGCAAAGGCAATAAATGGAACGATCACCATCATGATCTTTTTCATCGCGCCTTTTAAATTAAATACGCTGATGGCGCCTGTCCAGCGGCCGATCATCAAACTGCCCCAGTACAATGAAATGTATTTTGATATTTTGCTTTCATCCAATCCCAGGTCGGTTAAATAACCGGGTGTTTTTAACAACGCGCCAAAATTATTATCGATCGTTACTTCAACGCCTACATAAACAAAAATGCCGATCATACCATAGATCAGTTGCTGGTATTTCATTGCGCCCCATCCATCTCCATTAGCCATGGCGCTTTTGTTTGAATAAAAGAGTACGCCTACGATTGAAACCAATGTTATGATCAGTAAAGTAAGTTTGGGAACATCTGTCAGCTGTCCAACAACAATAATGGCGCCGATCAATAAGGTCATTATTAATAATGATGATGACGCTTTGCCTGCTTTTTCAAATTTTTCATCGTTCTTTCCCGCAGGTAAGTTAGAGAGTGCAAAAAAGATAGCCACTGCAGCGAATACACCGGCAACAATAAGGTATAAGGTATTGATGTTGGTAACGGTAACCACCACATTCTTTGCACTTGGCGAACCGAATAAAAAGAAGCTCACGATCAATGGCCCTAACGTAGTGCCGAGCGAATTTACGCTGCCGCCGAGATTGAGCCTTTGCGAGCCGGTAGCCAGGTCGCCCAGTAAAATGGCAAAAGGTTGCGCAGCTGTTTGCTGTAAAGAAAATCCGAGCGCCACAACAAACAATGATCCAAGCAATGCAGGAAAAGAATTTGCATTGGCTGACGGAATAATAAGCAATGCACCTACCACTGAGATCAGTAAACCATAAATGATCCCTTTTTTATAACCGATCTTATTCAGGATATCGTAGCCCAGCAGATTTGAACAGATAAATAATATCAATGAACCAATGAAATACGCACCGTAAAATGACGACCCGATCAGCTGCGACTGAAACTGGTTTAAACTGAAATGTGTTTTACAAAAAGGAATGAATATACTGTTGGAAGCAGCAATAAATCCCCAGAAGAAAAATACGATCACAAGAGTGGCCAGTGCACCGGTATTAGTGGGTTGTTTGGGTTGGTTCATAACAAGCGTTGGTTTATGGTATGAGTGTAAAATAAAGAGAATTTCAGAAGCGGAAAATTTTAAAAACAGAATTTGATGAATTGATTTAAGTTACTAACTTGAAAAACAAATTTCTCAAAAGGAGCCGGATGGAGATTATTCATGTAAGTGCCGAGTGTTATCCCGTTGCAAAAGCCGGTGGTTTGGGCGATGTGGTTGGCGCCCTGCCGAAGTATCAATGCAAGGCCGGGCATATCGCCAAAGTAGTAATGCCCATGTACCGCACCAAATTTCTCTATGAAAATGAATGGACGGTTGACTTCAAAGGTTCTGCCAATCTCGGTAACTGGTATTTTGACTATACTATCATAAAAGAAGCGACGAATAAACTCGGGTTCGACCTGTTCCTTGTTGATATCAATGGATTACTCGACCGCCAGAAAATATATGGCTATGATGATGACTCCGAGCGATTCACTGCATTCCAGATCGCAACCGTAAGCTGGATGAGCAGTTGGGAACATCAGCCGGATATTGTTCATTGTCACGATCATCATACCGGTCTCATTCCTTTTATGATGCAGTATTGTTATGATTTTGCAAGGCTGAACCGCGTGCCCACTGTGTTCACTATTCACAATGCACAATACCAGGGCTGGATGGGATGGGATAAGAGCCGTTATATTCCACGATGGGATCTTTGGAAAAGAGGAATGATGGATTGGGCGGATAATATCAACCCGCTTGCATCCGGTGTTAAGTGCGCATCAAAAGTAACTACGGTGAGCTGGAGTTATATGGATGAATTGCGTTACAACTCCAATGGCCTCGAAAAATTATTTGAATACGAAAGAGGAAAATGTGTTGGCATACTGAATGGGATCGATAACGAAGTATGGAACCCGGCAAATGATCAATACCTCAGCGAACATTTCAGCGTAAAAGATGTTGCAAAAGGAAAACAAAAAAATAAAGAAGCGCTCTGCAAACAATTTTCACTCGATCCTGAAAAACCATTGTTTGTTTTTATCGGAAGATTAGTAGGAGAGAAAGCGGCAGATATTTTACCTGATGCGGTCATGTCTTCTATTCACAACACACAAGGCAATGCGAATTTTTTAATATTGGGAAGCGGCGATACAAATGTTGAATGGCAGTTCCAGCAGATGGTGGAACCGTTCAAAGGAATGTTCAATGCAGTGATCGGGTATGACGAAACGCTGAGCCACATTATGTATGCCGGCGCAGATTTTTTATTGATGCCAAGCCGCGTGGAACCCTGCGGGCTGAACCAGATGTATGCCATGCGGTACGGAACGGTTCCGATAGTGCGAAGTACAGGAGGCTTGCAGGATACGGTTGTTGATATGGGCGATCCCGATGGCTTTGGTATACGCTTTAACAACGCAAGTATTTTTGATGTGGATTATTCGATCGGCAGGGCCGTTGCTGTTTACCAGGATAAAACACAAATGGAAAAAATGCGCAAACACATGATGCAGATCGATCATAGCTGGGAGAGCACGGTAGATCAGTATACAGAGGTTTATGCGGGATTGGGTTAGGTCATAGTTAATAGTTAATAGTTAATAGCAGAACCAGGATAATAAGTTAATTAACTATGAACCATGAACAAAAAACAGTACAGGATAGTTCGCAAACTATAACCCGGAAATTCGCCATTCGTTAATTCTTAAATTGCTCATATGACCACTATTTCAAAATCAGTCGTTGCCGTTATCCTTGGAGGAGGCGCGGGCAGCCGGTTATATCCGTTAACATCCAGCCGTTCCAAACCGGCGGTGCCGATCGCGGGTAAATACCGCCTGGTGGATATACCGATCAGTAACTGTATCAACAGCAACATCAACCGTATGTTCGTGTTAACGCAGTTCAACTCTGCATCATTGAACAAGCATATAAAAAATACGTATCACTTCAGTGCATTCAGTACAGGGTTTGTTGATATCCTTGCTGCGGAACAAACACCCGATAACCCGGGCTGGTTTCAGGGAACGGCGGATGCAGTGCGGCAATCGCTGCGCCATATTTCCAACATGGAGTTTGAATATATCCTGATACTGAGCGGCGACCAGTTATATCAAATGGATTTCAGCGAAATGATGGAAACGCATATCTCCAAAGGCTCCGATCTTTCTATCGCAACTATTCCTGTTGATGACCGTGATGCACCCGAATTTGGTATCCTGAAAACCGATGAAAATAATTACATCACTTCTTTCATCGAAAAACCAAAAAAAGAACTGTTGCCTGAATGGACAAGCGACACCGGTGCGGAAATGCAAAAAACAGGAAGGAATTATCTTGCATCGATGGGGATCTATATTTTCAGCAAACAGGTTTTGTATGACCTGTTGAATACTGCACATCCGAATGCAACTGATTTCGGCAAAGAGATCATTCCTGATTCTATTGCACATTATAAAGTGGCCAGTTTTCAATATGATGGTTACTGGACGGATATCGGGAACATCTATTCTTTTTATGAAGCCAATCTTGCTTTAACACAAGAGATCCCGCCATTCAATTTATTTGATAACAACAAAACAGTTTACAGCCGTGCAAGAATGTTGCCGCCGGCAAAGATCAGCGGCACCACGCTCGAAAAAACGATCATCGCCGAAGGATCCATCATTCATGCGAGCCGTATAGAACAAAGTGTAGTGGGCATCCGTGCACGCATCGGCCACGGCACCACGATCGTGAGCACGTATATCATGGGTAATGATTTTTATGAGACCATCGAAGAGCTGGCATCCGATACACAAAAAGGTTTACCGGGTATCGGTATCGGCGAGCGCTGTTATATTAAAGACGCGATCATTGATAAGAACTGCCGTATCGGTAATGATGTCCGCATCAATGGCGGCAAACATCTTGCAAATACCGACCATGCTTTGTATACAGTGAAAGATGGAATTGTGGTTGTTAAGAAACAGGCGGTGTTGCCGGATGGATTTGTTATATAAGGAAATGGGCCATAGTCAATAGACCATGGTCCATGATCTATTGACTATTTACAACAGAACATCTTTCGGGATGTTTTTTTATTGTATTTTAGAGTACGTGTATTAATTACATGTTATTATCAAAACGATTGCTATGTCAACAGCCTACACCGGTACCAAACCCACGCTTGGATTCTGGCAGATATGGAACATGTGTTTCGGTTTCTTTGGTATCCAGTTTGGCTGGAGCCTGCAGATGGGTAACATGAGCGCCATTTATGAATACCTTGGCGCATCACCGGAACAGATCCCGGGTTTATGGCTCGCTGCTCCTATGACCGGCCTCATCGTTCAACCGATCATCGGTTATATGAGCGACAGGACATGGCATCCACGCCTTGGCCGCCGCCGCCCGTATTTTTTAGTGGGCGCGATATTAAGTTCACTTGCTTTATTTGTAATGCCCAATGCATCCGTGATCTGGATGGCTGCGGGAACTTTATGGATCCTGGATTCCTGTATCAACATCAGTATGGAACCTTTCCGCGCGTTTGTTGCGGATAACCTGAATGAAAAGCAAAGGCCTTTTGGTTTTGCGATGCAGAGTATGTTCATCGGCCTTGCCTCTTTTGTGGCCGGGTATCTTCCGCAAAAATTAGTGGAATGGTTTGGTGTGTCGAGAGATAAATCAGGCGGAGCTATTCCGCAGAATATCATGTTATCGTTTTATATCGGCGGCGCTGTTTTTCTGATCGCTGTTTTGTATACTGTTTTTAAAAGCAAAGAATATCCACCCGCCGATCTTGAATGGAAACAGAAAGTACAGGAATCGAACAAAGGTTTCGGAGGCGGGGCGAAAGAAATTTTTTCTTCCATTATTCATATGCCCAACCAGATGAAGCGGCTGGCGCTCGTAAATTTTTTAACATGGCCCGGACTTTTTCTGATGTGGTTCTATTACAGTACCGGTGTGGCAGGAGAAATTTTTGGCGGCAATGCAAAAACAAATAGTGAAGTGTACACAAGAGGGCTCGAATATGCAAATACTACTTCTGCCATTTTAAATCTCGTCACATTTGCGTTCTCATTCACGTTGCCTTTCTGGGTAGCTAAACTGGGAAAAAAATATACACATACTGCCTGTTTATTATTGGGAGGGATCGGGTTGATCGCAGTGAACCATATTCATGAGCCTGCCATGTTATATGTTGCCATGGGGTTGGTAGGTATTGCCTGGGCGTCTATCTTATCCATGCCATACTCAATGCTGGCGGGCTGTTTGCCGGAAAACAAGATCGGTATTTACATGGGTATCTTTAATTTTTTTATTGTACTGCCCGAAATACTCGCTTCGCTTTTCTTTGGAAAGATCATGGAGCATGTGTTGCATAACGACAGGTTGCTGGCCGTTCAGATCGGCGGTTGCCTTTTATGCCTGGCGGCAGTTGCCTGTGCAGTGATCGTAAAAGAAAACAAAGAACAAACCATTTAGAATCTCTTACATAAAAAACAAAACCATGCAAAAAGGAACAGTAAAATTTTTTAATGAAGCCAAAGGTTTTGGCTTTATCAAATCAGAAGATGGCGCAAAAGAATATTTTGTACATGCCACAGGGTTAAAAGAAAAAGTTCAGCAAAACGATGTTGTCCAGTTTGATGTTGAAGAAGGGCAGAAAGGGCCGATGGCGGTGAATGTTACGAAAGATAGGTAGGAGAGAAAAGGTTATAGCGTATATAAAGTAAATAAGGTAAAAGAAAAAGGTGATGTCATTAATGACATCACCTTTTTTTATGATACGCTAATTTATAATCTGTTTAAACTTACAAACTGCGCTCTAAAATATTTACACAATCTCAATCAACCTTTTATTACCTTACCTACTTTATACTACTTTATCTACTCTATCCTACTTCTCACAGCAGCGCCGCCTTCACATACCTGTCCGCCCATTTGCCCCAGTCTTTCAGGCTTGATTTGATATTGTCTTTCATGGCAGCATTGGTTGTTTTGGTTCCTTTGGTTGGTATTTTTAAATCGGTTTCTTTTACAGGTGTCGCATATAGTTTGGTAGCGAACCAGGTAACATGTTCATGCGGTATAGCAAGGCCGAGTATCATTCCGGGTAAGCCTGAAAAAGATTCCGGCCCGCCAGATGTTGCTATTTCATCGGTATAAAATGCAACTACATAGATCGAATCCATGATCAGTGCATTGGCCCTTCTGCATTCAAAGCCTGCAATGGTTCTTTTTTCATCTGTGATCTTCCATTGAATATTCCTGGTACTGTCCTGTATCAGGAAAGTTTTTTCAAAGATCATTTTCTGGCTCACTGCCGCATGCTTATCAAGATCGCTGTACACGATATTATTTTCGGCAGGTTGTTCCCATAAACGGTTATTGTCTGAATTATCTTTACCGGGCTGATAAAAAGTTTTGTTATTGATGAACGTAAGGTCGAAATAAGTTGTTTTGAATTGCGGGATCGTTTTCTTGTATTCTGCGCTCCACGAATTATCATCATCGAACTGTGAATAGAGGTTTAGTTTTCTTTCAAACTCGATCTTGCCTTCTGAGATAAAATGCGTTTGCTGCGTGTTGCCATGCAGTACGATACACAATAACGAAAGAGTGAAAAAATACCTGATCGTTTTCATATAAATATTTTTACGTTCATCAATTACCCGCAGGTTTAGGGCCTTTATTAAAGTTCCATACAACAGATAACATATAATACCGCTGAATGGTTGAGTAAGTATTTTGTGTGATGTAGTTAGTATTCGCAGTTCTGGTGAAACCGATATTTTTATTCAGGATATCATTCGCCGAGATCTTGATCACCATCGCATCTCCCTTTAATAATTTCTTTCCGAACCATCCGTTCCAGTAAATAACATTGTTGTTATTATCAAACACACTTGTTTTCTGGCGGAAGATAAAATCGCAGTCTGTATGCAGCTGTAATTTCCACGGAAAAAAGAAATCGAGATCGGGGCGGATATTGAATGTCCAGTAATGTGTCGACACATTTTGCTGAATGGAGGAAGTACTGGTTGTGTACGTTAAATTGGCTGAGATACTGTTATCATAGAATTTTTCTATTTCCCTTCCTGCATACCCGTTGATCGAGTAACTCTGGCTCCTGGTAACATTTGGTAAATTGTTTACCACGTTCACATAAGTAGAGTTATTAATATTGCCACCTATATCAGCACGGGCGCCGAATAATTTAAACCCATAATCGATATAACCGTTAAGCGAATTATTGCCGTCAACATTGATGGATTGTGAAACCCTTCTTCCAAGCGAATCAACAAAATCTTTTGTGGCAAATGCATTATTGGTGGCGCTGTAATTCATTCCTAAGAAAATACTCCTTCCCGATAATGCCTTGAAATCATTAAAATTCAGATTGATGCTGTTGCGGAACGATGGCCTCAATGCTGCATTACCGATCACAATGTTCAAAGGGTCATCATTTGTTTTGATCGGTTGTATCTGTTGCAAAGATGGTTGTGAAGTTGAACCGTTATAACTGATGAACAATCTCCGCTGACTGGTAAAAGAATAAGCGAAGTTGGCATTCGGGAACCAGTTTATAAAATCCCTTTTCGCGGTGATACTGCTTTTCAGATCCGTTTGTACGAAATTGGTATAACCGATATTGTTCCCGAAATTGAATGAGTATTTCTTCTTGATCAGCGAATAACTGGCGCCGCCTTTCTGTGTAAAAATATTGAACTGATAATTATTACTGTACACTGTATCCAGTACATCATAATGGCCGCCCGGGCTTTTATTATAGGAACTCCGGTTGGAAGTACTGTTGTTTACAGTTATACCATAATTAAGGATCAGTGATGAGATCTTGGAAAGCGGTTCCGTATAAGTGATCTTCGAATCAAATGCCAGCGCTTTATTATCCGATGTTTTATATTGATCCGTTACCTGGTTCTGAATGGGAACATTGCTGTGCGCTGAATAGAAATAATTGTTTGCAAGTAAAAAACCTGATGCAATATTAGTGCTGTAATTCTCTTTTGCATTGATCGAGACCGTTCTTCCTTTTTTCTTTAATTTTTTGCGCCAGAGCAGGCTGCTGTTAAATGCATTTACATCACCTGTTGTTGAAACAACCCTGTTTCCCTGGTTAACAAGAGAGCTGTCGCTTGCCAATGCTTCTGTGGCATATGCATTGTAAGTAAGCTTGTGGTCAAAACTTCCATCAGCCATGATCTTTAAGGAAGAAGTTGAATCGAAATCCATTTCATACACAGCGCTCGTTTTATTCCTGGTGATCTTATTGCTGAATGTTTGTTTCTGGCTGGTATAATATAAGGTATCAGGTAAAATATATTGTGTATTGGTATTGCTGGTTCCGTTTACGGTCAGATCCAGTATTTTATAGTTACCGTTTATGCTTTGTTTATCATCGTCCCATTTGTTATTGTAATGTACGCCGCCTGTCTGCACTTTTGGAAAGCCTTGCCCATTATAGCTTCCGCTCCAGCTTTCAAGGCCGTCGCTGTTGGAGGAGCCGTCAACAAATCCATTACCATTATCATCAAACTGGATATTGGTTGAGTTATCGCCGTAGCTTCTCTGATCCTGCCAGTTCAAACCGATCTTGCCTGTGTTGGATGCTATTCCATAGAAAGAAAGCTTTTCTTTCTTCCTGAATTTATTGAACATCACCTGTTCATTATAAAATTGATTTGTTCCCGCACTCCCATCTAATTTTCCAAAATAACCGTTCTTCTTATCGTCTTTTAATTTCAGGTTGATCGTTTTTGTTTTTTCACCGTCATCAATTCCGGTAAATGTTGCCTGGTCGCTTTTTTTATCAAATACCTGTACTTTATCAACCATATCCGCACGGATATTTTGCGTTACCAGCGTTGGGTCATCACCAAAAAATTCTTCTCCATCCACTAAAACCTTTTGTACTTTTTGCCCCTGCGCTGTTATCTGGCCATTCTTATCAACCTGTATGCCCGGTAATTTTTTTAATAACTCTTCTACCGTTGCATTGGCCTGTACGTGAAAGCTATCCGCTTTGTATTCTGTTGTGTCGCCTTTTAATTTGATGGAGCCGATGCTTTGCTTTACCACTACTTCTTCCAGCAAATGCGCTTTGGTGATCATGGAAATGTTGCCGAGGTCAAGTGTATTATTTTCTGTGGTTGAAATGATATCGGTGTAATCGGCGTAGTTGGGATAAGAAGTAAGCAGCACAAATTTACCAGCAGGCAAACCGGTTATTTCAAAATGCCCTTTTACATCTGTCCTGATAAATTTTACCAATACAGAATCCTTTGCGCGCAATACAGAGATCACTGCATTGTGCAGGTTTTGTTTGTTAAGCGTATCGGTAATGGTTCCCTTGATGGAAGTTTGCTGGGCATGCGCAGAAGCAATTGCGCAGATGCAAAATGCTGATACAACAGTTAGTTTTCTCATTTCTTAACAGGGTTGATAAGCGTATGCGTTGAGGCTGCAAAATCATTTAATTGCATTAACTCAGCTAACATACCGGTGTAAACTAATGTTAAAAAAAATTGTTATCTATTCATGCATAGTTAGTGATCCGTGTAATCATTTTTAATTGGGGGTTAAAAAATTATTACAAAACCGTGTTACTAAATTGTTATCTGCCATATAAGCCTGTCGTTTCTTCCGCGGCTCTTGATCAATGTTTTCAATTGTTCTTTCAGTTGTGAATTCGTAACCGGTTTTCCTTTTTTTGGTGCGGCCAGGTCCGTATCTTTTACTTCAACCAGTTCCAGTTTTGTTGCATACCAGGTGGTGTGCAGTTTGGGTATGGCAATACCAAGTATCATTCCCGGCAAACCGTTAAAACCTTCGGGGCCGCTCGTGCATAATATCTGTTCGGTAAAAAAAGCTACTACGAAAACTGAATCCATAATTACAGTTGTTGCTTTACGGCACTCAAGCCCGGCAAGGGTTCGCGTATCATTGGATATTTTCCAGACCGCTGTTTTCAAACTATCCTGTATCAAATAAGTATTCTCAAAAACATTTTTTTGTGTAATGGTGGTTTGTTTAGACAGGTCGTTGAATACGATATTATCATTCGCCTGCCCGTTAACCCAATCCGGCGGCCTTTGTGTAACGGTTATTTCGCGGCCGGGTTTGTATAAACTTTTATCGCCATTGAAATACAGGTCAAAATAACTGCTGCCGGTTTTCGGCATTGTTTTCTTAAAAGCATCTGCCCATACAGTATTATCGCTGCCTGCAAAATTTTCCTCTACTATCTTAAATACATTTACCTGTTTTTCAAATTCTATTTTTCCTTTGGTAATATAGGTTTGCTGTGCCTGCACGGTAAGTGCAAAAACAACAGCGAAAAAAATAAATGGATAACGTTTCATAAAATATTTTTTTATCGTAATGATTTTTATTTTACCTGGCTATCATAACCGGCCCGCCGCTTGGTGCTGCTGCACCATTCTTTGTAAAGTTCCATATCAGCGATACCAGGAAATACCTGTGTAATGTTTCATAAGTTGTTTCTGTTACGGTGGTGGTGCCTGTATTCCTGTTCACGCCTTTATTCTGGTCAAGGATATCAAAGGCGGAGAAACGGATCTCGCTTTTTTTATCCTTCGATATTTTCTTTGCGATATAAGCATCCCAGTTGATCACATCGGTATTGGTAGGGAACACCGGTGTTTTCTGGCGGAAGCTGGCCGACACCGATTGCGATATTTCAAATCCACCAGGCAACTGTACGTTAAATCCCATGTAACTATTGATGCTCCAGTAATTATTATTTACATCAGGGCGTATAGATGAATAGGAGGTATTATAACTGAAGCTGTTACCTGTATACAGGTCAAACGAATTTTCCTTGAATTTTGAAAAACCCATACTGATGCTATGGTTACCGCTATGGCTCTCATTCGGTTTTCCATTTACAAAACTACTGCTCACACTTTCATAAAACGAATACGAAGTATTGAAGTTGATACCGTTCCAGATCTTTGCCAGCTTCTGGTTGTAACCGATTCTTCCGCGGTAACTGTAATTACCGTTCATGTTTACATATTGTGTGCGCGTTTTGCCAATGCTGTCCGTAGTGATATTACTCTGGATCGCGTTTGAAGTGATGCTATAACTTCCGTTCATATTAATGCCTCGTTCTCTTAATACCTTATAATCGTTATAGCTGAAATTGATATTATGCGTGAACTGCTGTTTCAGGTCGGGGTTTCCTACCTGTATGTTCAATGGATTGGTATTGTCTGCAACGGGTTGCAACTGTTGGATAGTGGGTTGTCTTGTATTTCCGTTATAGTTGATATTCAACCTGCGGTTACTGTTGAATTTATACACCAGGCTCGCGCGCGGAAAGAAATTATTATACGCATATTTCAGTGTAGAATCTTTGATCAGATCTTTCTGCTGGATATCACTGCGTGCAATATCGCCACCCGCAGAGAGGGTCATCTTTTTTGTATTGTAACGCAACATGGTACCGGCCGAATTGCTTAATACATCATACGCAAAATCATTGCTGAATAATTTATTGAGATTTGAATATTTACCACCGGCTGCTTTATCGTACGACAATACACCGGATTCGGTATTTGTTTTACCCAAACCATAATTCAGTTCGATCGTTAATAATTTAGTGATCGCTTCTGTGTAAGAAAGTTTTCCGCTTACCGCATGATAAATGCTGCTGTTCAGTTTTTCCTGGTCGGTTGTATCTGCACTGAACGGGAGAGAAGTCTTATCATAATAACTGTTCACCGAATACAGGAAACCATCAGTATGATTTTCTTTGTAACGCTGGTCTATGTTCAACGAAAGTGTCCTGCCCGGTTTTTTAAATTTCTTTCTCAACAGCAATGTCGTATTTACTGCCTGGTCATTCCCGATCGATGAAGTAGTACGGTTACTCCTGTTAACCGGGTTGCTCAATGCATTCAATGCTTCACTGCTGAAAATAGAATGTGTTTCCGTATGGCCCTTGTATCCGCTCAGCGTGAGCTTTGCAGAAAAAGAACTGTCGAACGCCCAATCATATGTACCATTTAAAGAGTTCCTGTATTTATCTGTGTAGGTAGAACTGGTTTGATTATTAAAGAAAAGCGTATCAGGTAAAATAGATTGCGATACCGTTCTGCCCGTTCCTTCTGTTATGATCTTTCCGTATTTATAACTGCCATTGAGGTTTTTCCTGTCCTCATCAAATTTATTTCCGTAGTTAACTCCTGCACTCCAGCTTTTTGGAATGCCCTGGCCATAAATACTGCTGAAATCATCATAACCGCCAAGGCCGATCACGGAACTTCCATCATCCATAACAAATGTGGTGGTATTGTTGTCGCCGTATTTGCTTGCTTCATCCCAGCCCAGACCTGTTTTGCCGGTGCTGCTCATAATGCCGTAAAATGAAAACCTTCTTTTTCCTTTAAATGCATTTGCCATTAAGCTGTTGTTCCATTTATCATCGGGGCCTGCGCCTGCTTCCAGTTTGCCAAATACGCCATGCTTACGGTCTTCTTTCAATTTCAGGTTCAGCGTTTTTGTTTTGGTGCCGTCATCGATGCCGGTAAAAGTTGACTGGTCGCTTTTTTTATCAAATACCTGGAACTTATCAATGGCAGCAGCATCAAGGTTCTTGGTGGCAACTGTTGGGTCGTCGCCAAAAAATTCTTCGCCATCTACCAAAACCTTTTCTATTTTTTCTCCCTGGGCGGTAATGTTGCCGTCTTTATCAACCTGAAAGCCGGGAACTTTGCGCAACATTTCTTCCACGCTTGCACCTGGGCGAACTTTAAAACTATCGGCCTTGTATTCGATCGTATCGCCTTTCAGCCTGATCGATGCGATCTGCTGCCGCACAACCACATCTTCCAGTAAGTGTGCTTTGGTGATCATTCCGATCTTACCTAATGGGATCAGTGGTTTATCGGTAACCGAGACCTCATCAACATAATCTGCATATCCCGGATAGGTGATCACTACTTTGAATTTGCCTGCCATTAAATTCTTTACTTCAAAATTGCCCTGAGCATCGGCGCGCGTAAATTTATAAAGGGTAGAATCTTTTCTGAGAAGGCTGATCAATGCATGTTCAAGATTTTGCTTGCTTGCGGTATCACTTACGTTACCTTTAAGAGCAGATTGCTGCGCATGTGTGGCAGAAACGGCAATTAATAACATAATTGCCATTGATGATAGGATCTTCTTCATGTGAGCAGCAGTTCAGGGTTAAGGTAAGGATGCAGTTGCCTGTAAATTCCATAAATTATCTTAATAACTAATAATTTAGTTGTTAATTAATGTTAAAGAAATTTATTATTTGATAATCACCGATTTATGCCAGCAAAAACGAATAACGCTTCATCAAAACCATCGGATCAAAACAAACAGGTTATTGCTACAGGAGAGAAAGATGGTGCAAAGGTTGGAAAAACCGCAGCGAAAAAATATGAAGAGATCCATTTCGTAGATAAGCGGCAAGCCGTTTGGAACTACTCATTGTTTTCTGATGCCGACATAAAAAATTTTCAGCAGGGAACGCATTACAGCCTGTATAAACTGTTTGGCAACACACAATTAGATGTGCTTGATACGCCGGGCACTTATTTTTCCGTATGGGCGCCCAATGCCACTTTTGTTTCGGTGGTGGGTTATTTTAATGAATGGAACAAGGAATCGCATCCATTATATGTGCGGCAGGATAATTCGGGGATCTGGGAGGGATTTATTCCGGGTGTAAACCAGGGCGAAGCATATAAATATCATATTCATGGTTTTAAAGGGATCAAATTAGATAAGGGCGATCCCTTTGCGCATTTCTGGGAGAAACGCCCGTTCACCGCATCCATTACCTGGCAAACAGATTACGAATGGAAAGATGCGCAGTGGATGAAAGAACGGAAAAAACACAATGCACTCACTTCACCTTATTCTGTGTATGAAGTTCACCTCGCCAGCTGGATGCGGCCCGATAAAAACAATGAAGAAGTTTATAATACTTACGAACAGATCACTGCACGCCTGGTTCCTTATGTAAAAGAAATGGGTTTTACGCATGTTGAATTCATGCCCGTGATGGAACACCCGTTCGATGGCAGCTGGGGTTACCAGGGCACCGGTTATTTTGCACCCACTTCGCGTTTTGGTACGCCGCAGGAATATGCCGCGATGGTAGATGCATTTCATCAGGCGGGTATTGGTGTGATCTTAGATTGGGTGCCTTCCCATTTTCCGTATGATGCGCATGGATTATTTATGTTCGATGGCACACATACTTATGAGTATGCCGATATGCGCAAAGGGTATCACCCCGACTGGAACTCATACATCTTTAATTATAAAAGAGGCGAAGTAAAATCTTTCCTCATCAGCAGCGCACGTTTCTGGTGCGATCAGTTTCATACCGATGGCATCCGTGTAGATGCGGTGAGCTCCATGCTGCGGCTGGATTACAGCCGTACGGCAAGCCAGTGGGAACCGAATGAATACGGCGGCAACGGAAATTTAGAAGCGATCGCATTCATCAAAGACCTCAATGAAACACTATACCGCGATTTTCCGGATATACAAACCATTGCAGAAGAAGCAACCGACTGGCCAAAAATAAGCCGCCCCACTTTTGAAGACGGTTTAGGGTTTGGTATGAAATGGATGATGGGATGGATGCATGATACGCTCGATTATTTTAAAATGGATCCGCTCTTCCGCCAGTTTCACCAGGATAAATTTTCATTCAGCATGATGTATTTCTATGATGAAAATTTTATGCTGCCGCTCAGCCATGATGAAGTGGTACACGGCAAGAGCCCGATGCTATACAAAATGCCCGGCGATGAATGGCAGAAGTTCGCCAACCTGCGTGTATTGTACACTTACATGTTCACGCACCCCGGCGCAAAACTGTTATTTATGGGCGATGAATTTGGCGTAACCGCTGAATGGAACTATAAAAGCGAACTGCAATGGGAACTGTTACAATATCCCGGCCATGCAGGAATGAAATACTGCATCCAAAAATTAAATGCACTCTACCGTTCAGAACCCACATTGTATGAAAGACAATTTGAACCGGGTTGTTTTGAATGGGTTGACCTGAACCACCGCAGCGAATCTGTTTTGGTATATGCACGGAAAGGAAAAAAAGAAAAAGATGATATCCTCATCATCTTAAACGTAACACCCGTAGTGCGACACGACTGGGAAATATATGTGCACGGCAAAGGCAAGTGGGCCGAAATATTTAACAGCGATAGCAAAGAGTTCTGGGGAACGGGTGATGTATACAATCCCGATGTGCAAAGTGAGTTAGTAGACAAACCCTCGAAATGTTATAAGATAAAAGTGAATTTGCCGGCTTTGGGAGCGGTGGTTTTGAAATAGACTGGAGTGAGAAGTCTGGAGTCTGGAATGGTGTTACAACAAACTAAATAAATTTTCCCGCATAAATCTCAGCAACCCTTCGCGTGCTTTGCGCGTATTCCTTTGCGTACTCTGCGGTTAATAGCTTCAATTATAACCGCAGAGTACGCAAAGGAATACGCGTAGATATTTCAAAGTATTTTAATAGCACAAACATTAATCATAATGCGATCATATTTTTCTTCACTGCCCGGCAAAGAACGTTTCCCTGCATTAACAGGCATACGCGCAATGGGTGCGGCCGGCGTTTTTTTTATTCATCTTCCTTTTGAATTCGGGTTTAGTTTATTGATAGATGTGATGGCGTTTTTTTTTGTACTCAGCGGTTTCCTTATTGTATACCTGTATTATGAGAACACAGAAATAAGACACGGCAATTATCGTAAGTATTTTGTGAACAGGTTTGCGCGTATCTATCCCGTTTATTTTTTACTGGTTACCATTGCCATATTATTCCGTCATGATTTCAGGCCGGTTTTCCTGTTAAAGAATTATACGCTTACGCATGGCTTATTCAATGTTATCAGCGACAGGGCCATACAGCCAAGCTGGTCGGTAACTACAGAAGAATGTTTTTATTTACTGGCGCCGCTGACCATGCTGCTGATAAGGAAATTTAATTTTCTTGTTGCCCTCTCGTTTGGTGCAGCAATGCTTGGTATGGCTCTATGCATTTCTTTTTTGCCCATTTCATTTTTGCATACACCACATTTTGTTTTTACGATCACTTTTTTCGGCCATTTCTTTGAATTCTTCTGTGGAATATTTCTCGCGCTCGTGATCCTGAAAAAACAAAAGACCGGTGAATTGACTTTAACAGGAAAAAAATTTACAGTGCTCGGAAGCATAGGTATCATTATAACCATTGGTGTATTAATGATCAGTGATAATATGAACGATCCAAAAAGGCCATTCGAGTTTCTCCTGATCAATAATTTTATTCTTCCCATGCCCATCGCTATCCTGTATTATGGCTTGATCTGTGAGAAAAGTAATTTGTCTGCGGTTCTTTCGTTCCGGTTGATCAGAATACTTGGGCGCACATCCTATTCATTTTACCTGGTGCACATGATGGTGATAGAATCCATAGCCGCCCCTTTTATCGCCCCCTATTTTATACGGAACCATAATCTGTATGTGCTGGCCGTATTCATCTTAACACAACTGATCGCATACTTCCTTTTTATTTTTTATGAAGAACCGTTCAATATCCTCATCAGGAAACGCAATGGCCGCCGCACTTCAGAAAGCATTATGTTGAAGTGACCATGCGGCTTTAACACGCAGTTGTTTTTTTGTTAAAAGTAAAAACGCCGCTGTTTCTGAAAAAAGAGAATAAGTAGTTTTAAATCTGTTAGTGGTTTTCATTTCCCAACTTTAAAAACCGCCTCATGAACAAAAACTACACGCTTACGCTTATTGCTGTTTCTTTTCTTTCATTTACTTCCTGTACAAAAAATAACGATCAACCTCCGACGGTTACACCAGTTGCAAAAACTGCACTGGAAATACTGGTAAAAGACGGTAACAGTTTTGTAAACGGGAAAGATGATACACTTGATAATGTTGCCGGCGCCACCATAAAATTATACGCGAATAAGGACGACATTATTAATCACGCTTCACCAACATTTGTTCTGTCAACAAATAGTTTTGGTAAAGCGGTGATGGATCTTGATCCCTCCACATCGCCGGCAACAGTTTATTATTTTACGGTTGAAAGCGGCAATAAAAGAAACATCATCAATAACTGGCTGGTTAAATCAGTGTATACATATCCTGCACCGCTTTTCGTTGGCGCGATAAAACCACCATCGTATCCAATACAAACACCTGCGCTAACCCTCGGCTCACCCATATTTCTCGATGCCAATAACGACGGTGTTATTCAAAGCCCGGGTGATGATGTATATTCAGATTTTATTGAAGTGAGTGTGAATCAAACTGCTTCTAAAAAATCTATTATATTCTGATCATTACTCTGTATTGTTTCACAAAACAGCACGCGGATGACGCGGATCGGGCTGATCTTCGCAGATCAACAATTAAATAAAATCAGTGCATATCTGCTCAATCCGTGTCATCCGCGTGCCATTTTTTGTTACAAACTTTCTAAAACATGATATATATTCTGATCATTAACTTAGAGTAAAAATTATAGTATGCTTAAAAAAGGTGAACACATAGAGGGCGTACCCGTTGAATTGCAGGCATTACTTGCCAAAGACAAAAAAGCAAACGCATTTTTTGAAACGCTTACCGGTTCTTATAAACAGGGCTATTGCGATTGGGTTGGCTCTGCCAAACAGGAAGCCACGAGACAAACAAGAGCCGAAAAAGCAATTTTAATGTTGCGCAATAACCAGAAGACTTTGAAAACTGTGTAATTAAATCTTCCAACCCAACTCAGCGTTTCTGCGACAATTTTTTGACGAGGTAACATAAGCATAACAGATAATTTACGTTGCGTATCCCCATCTTATCCACTTTATTTATTGAGTAACAATTCCATAACCAACGTCTGGCATGATTTTGTTGTCTTATAACGTAATTGCTAACATAAACGACAGGATATGAAAACGACATCGTACGAATTACTGGTTAATGCCGCGGGACAATTGATGCAGCAGCATGCATTTGATCATTTATCAGACGAGAAATTATTCCGTATGCAGGGATGTTTCCGTTGTATTGGCGAATCAGATGATAATGCTGAGATCGCAGTTGCAGAATCCGAGTTATTGGAACTTTGCAGCGAAGCAAACCTGTATGTTGAAACCACTACGCCACAATCGCTTCATCAATGGCATGCAGCCATGAGCTATTTTGGTTTAGCGGCTACGCATGCTGTTTCTGCAGAGGCAGAATAACCCGGAAAGTAGTTCCTTTCCCCGGCTCACTCCACTTCACAAAGAGTTTTCCTTTGTGATACTGCTCGATAATCCTTTTACTGAGCGAAAGCCCTAGTCCCCAACCTCTTTTCTTCGTGGTAAAACCCGGCTTGAATACATCGTTTATATGGTTCTTCGCAATTCCTTTTCCCGTATCTGTTACATCGATCAGCATATTCAGTTCATTGATCCCCGCCGTGATCCTGATCGTACCGTTTCCTTCAATGGCATCAAGCGCATTTTTGATCAGGTTTTCCATCACCCAGTCAAACAACGGTGGCGATAAACGTGTTACCACATTTTTTATCTGTGCATCATCAAAAATAAAACTCACATGGCCGCCGGTTCTTTTTTTCATATAATCCATCATGTAATGGATCTGTTCTGAAGGGTTGCGCCATTCTAATTGCGGTTCGCTGCCGATCTTTCCAAACCTGTCGGTGATGAGCAGTAAACGGTTTACATCTTTCGCTATTTCCGGAACGATATCATTGTTTGTTTCATGTTCCTTTAAAATTTCCAGCCAGCCCTGTAAACTGGAAACAGGCGTGCCCAGCTGATGCGCCGTTTCTTTTGCCATCGATGCCCACAACTGGTTTTGTGTGCTGCGGTTGGATGTTTGCAATGCAAGAATAACAATGGTAATAAATAAGGCAACGATGATCAGCTGAACGATCGGATATAATTTTACTTCTTTCAGCAACTCACTCTCGCCATAATAATACTGGTTGGAAGTAAACGGTTTTTCTTTCAGCACCATTACGATCGGATGATTGTTATACCGTTTGAATTCTGCGAGTTTTCTTTTTAAATACCCGCTATCGCCTTTTACCAGCGCAGCATCCAGGTTAATAAAATTACCGGTGATGCTGTCTTTCTCATTTGTTTCAATGATCGGTATCTGCGTATTCTCGGTAGATATTTTTGTTGCGAGATTGATGCTGGCGCTGTCTGATGAATTAAGGATAGTTCGTTGCGCCTCCACCCATGCTTCCACATTCTTTCTTTCCTCCCGCGCTATTTTGCCGGAAACATATTGCGAATAAAAGATGGTTCCACTAACGAGTATGATCGCAATGCCGGCAAGTACCAGCCTCCAGTTGAGCCATTGTGGTATCATTTGTCTAAAATACGATTATTGTGTGCTATTAAATACTTCGCGAACCTCTGCGCCTATTTCCTTTGCGCACTCTGCGGTTAATAGCCTTAATTTATAACCGCAGAGTGCGCGAAGGAACGCGCGCAAAGAACACAAAGAGAGTGACTGAAAACTCAATAGAAAACACATTAAATAATTTGGAACCAAAAATAAAAAAGCAGCTTCATACTGAAACTGCCTTTTCAAAAATAAACATGCAAGGATCCACTAAACGGATCAACTGAATAACCCGCCTTTCTTTAATGTCTTAACCCCTTCGCCGATCTTGAAGCCGTTATTATAGATCTCAATTTTATAATCGCCTTCTTTATATCTATCATTTTGTTTCCAGTCAAAACTTACGAGCGCCGATTTTCCCTGTTCGTAATTCACACTTACTTTACTGGTAAAAGGTTTGTTGCCTTCTTCGCGTGTATCAAAAGTGCTGCCTTCGGTAATGGGTTTGCCATCAGGGCCGGTTACTACAACATAAATATCTTTTGTGCCGGAAGGGGCAACCCTGTTCTCATCAAGATTAAATGCAATACGGATCAGGTTAGCGCGTTTGGCCGTAGTAGTTTCTTTTTCTTTGCCGCCGCCTGTAACTTTAATAGCTGCAATACCGATCGCTGATGCATGAAGCGTAGAAGCCACATCTACTTTTTCTTCAAGCTGTTTCTTTTCGGTCTTGGTCGTGTTCAGGTTTTCTTCCAGTCCCTGCTTCTCCGCGGTAAGCTGTGTTTTATCCGTATTCAATTGCTGGTTGGTAGAGGTCAGTTGCTGGTTCTCGCCTTTTAACTGGTCTATCTGTGCAAACAATCCATCTACTTTTCCGTTCAGTTCGCCGATCATTTGCTTGGCCTGAGCCAATTCTGCTTCACTGGCATTTTTCTTTTTCAGGATGTTGCCGATATTACTTTTCAGCTTTTGGATAGCTGAATTTTTATCGGCAAGATCGCCCTGCAATTGAATGTTATTCTGCGTAAGCGAATCCGCTTTTGCAGAAACGATGAGGAAATCCTGCTGAATGGCATTACGCGCACTATCTACATTGCCGATGCGGCCCTGTAACTGCATAACGGTTTCCTTTGTCTGGCTCTTATCATAAATGATATAACCCCAGGTGCCGATCAATGCGGCTATCAGGATTCCGTATATTAGTTTTCGGTTGTCTTTTTGCGGTGGGGTCTGGCCGCTGTTTGTTGCTGCTGGGTAACTCATGTGTTGGGGTTTTAAAATGTGAAAATTATTATATTTTTTTATATGCTTACAGAACTTTTATTGATCGATATTGAAACAGTGCCCGCCTTTCAGGCCTTTGCCGATATGGATTCCGGCTGGCAGTCGCTTTTTTTGGACAAAATATCGAAAACCATGCCAGAAGGCATAAGTGAAGAAGAAATGTATCACAAAAAAGCAGGGATCCTGGCTGAGTTCGGTAAGATCATTTGTATTTCCACTGCTTTCTTTTATGAAAATGAAAACAAAGAAACTGCCCTGAAGATCAAAAGTATCTATGGCGACGATGAGGTAGAAATACTAAGGATTTTTACGGAACTGTGTAATAAAATGTATTTGTTTCACCGCAATTTTCAATTTGGCGGGCATAATATCAAAGAGTTCGACATTCCTTATATCTGCCGCCGTTTACTTATCAATCACCTGCCTTTGCCCGAATACCTGCAGCTGCACGATAAAAAACCCTGGGAAGTAAAAATGTTCGATACGCTGAACTGGTGGAAGTTCGGGGATAATAAAAATTATGTATCGCTGCACCTGCTTGCCAACGTGCTGGGCATACCCACTTCCAAATCAGACATTGACGGGAGTATGGTGCAGGATGTGTATTACAAAGAAAAAAACCTAACAAGGATAGTTGAGTACTGCCAGCGCGATGTGGTGGCTACGGCCAATGTGATCCTGCGTTTTAAGGATCTGCCCCTGTTGAGCGAAGAGAGAATAGTGATCGTTTCACAATAGTGAAGAAAGTTGCCACAGAAGGCACAGATTTACACAGAATTTTTCTGTGGATGTCTGTGTCTTCTGTGGCAATCAAGAATCGTTCGACACGATGTTTAAAACTTTCGCAACCTATTTTTCGCGTTTCGTGCTGTGTACTTCATCTTTGCAGCCATGTCGGCAGAAAAGATCATAGGCGAATGGAAGAAAGGCGTCTTCAAACCCATTTACTGGCTGGAGGGTGAAGAATCCTTTTTTATCGACCAGGTAGTGTCGCATGCCGAGCATCATATATTGAATGAAGCGGAAGCCGGTTTTAACCTCACTATATTTTATGGCAAAGATGCAGAATGGGCCTCAGTGGTAAATGCCTGTATGCGTTACCCGATGTTTGCCGAGCGGCAGGTAGTATTGCTCAAAGAAGCGCAGCAGATGCGTGATATTGAAAAATTAGAAAGTTATATAGAGAACCCGTTACCCTCTACCATTTTTGTGGTAAGCTACAAAGAAAAAAAAGTAGACGGCCGTTCCAAACTTTCCAAACTGCTGAAACAAAAGGGTGAAATGCTGTCTACCAAAAAAATGTACGACAGCCAGCTACCCGAATGGGCATCGCAGATGATACAGCAGCATGGGCTGAGCATTGCACCTAAAGCGCTTCATTTATTAGTTGATCATATCGGCAATGACCTTAGCCGTATACAAAATGAAATAGAAAAATTAGCCGTAAATCTCGGTACACGAAAAGGAATTACGGAAGATGATATTGAAAATTATATCGGTGTAAGCAAAGAGTTCAATGTGTTTGAACTGCAGGCTGCTATTGCACAGAAGGATCTGCCCAAAGCGATCAGGATCATCCGGTATTTTGAGGCCAATCCTAAAGCCGGGCCCATACAAATGATATTGCCGGCCTTATATAATTTTTTCAGTAAGGTGTATATGATCTACAGTGTATCGAGCCCCGATGAGAAATCGGTAGCTGCGGCATTAGGTGTGAACCCATATTTTGTACGCGATTATTTAGGCGCCGCACGTAAGTATGATTATGCGGGTGTGGAAAAAATATTGCTGCTGCTGCATCAATATAATCTCCGCAGCGTGGGTGTGCATGATGGCGGCAGTTCAGATGCTGGATTGATGAAAGAGATGGCTGTAAAAATGATGATGTGATTTTTTATTTTCCTTATTAAATACGATAGAAAATGGAAAAGGCAGAAATAAAAGACACAAGAAAAATTCTCGAGATAAGTAATTCCATGCTTAATGATTCAACATTTAAAAATTGTATGCTGGAACGTGTAAGTTTTACGGATGTGAATATGAGCGGAACAAAAATTACCGATGCCAATTTAAGCGACCTTGAAATAAATAATGCCCAGCTGGGTGGAGCATGGATACACGATATCGGCCTGCCACCAGCAGGGCATCCATTTTATAAACCCGGTGTTGTGCAAAGGCCATTGCGGTTTGATGATTGTTATCTCGGAAAAAGCACCATAACAAATTGTAACCTTTCGGGCGTTGCCATTACCGATTGTAATCTTAAAGGAATGACGATCAATGGGATATTGGTGGAGGAGTTGTTGAAAGTGTATAATCAAAAATCCGGAAAACAATAATAGCCTGTTATGCTATCAAATAAAAACTCCGTGGAACTTTGCGTAAAACTTTGTGTACTCTGTGGTTATAAATTGCGGCTATTAACCGCAGAGTACACAAAGGAATACGCGCAGAGAACACAAAGTATAGCTGAATATTGCAGGGAATTACTTTAGCACAATACGTTAGTAACAACAAAAATTAATTATCCTTCAACAATTCAACCGCCGCAAGTTTATCTTTTCTCAGTTGTTCCTTCAATTCATCCAGTCCGTTAAATTTTACTTCTCCGCGCAGGTAGTGATGTATATGCACCTGTAAGGTTTCTCCATAAATATCCTGATCAAAATCAAATATATTTACTTCGATCACTTTTTTCTTTCCGTCAACAGTGGGCCGGATGCCGATGTTCATCATGCCTTTGAGGATTGGCTGATAGCTGATAGCTGATGGCTGGCGTAACATAACGGTTACGGCATAAACACCATTTCCCGGTATCAGCTTTTCTTCACTGCTGATATGAAGATTGGCAGTTGGATAACCGATTGTGCGGCCAAGTTTATTTCCTTCAATAACAACTCCATCAAAAAAATATGGGTAGCCTAAAAAACGGTTCGCGGTTTCAATATCATTATCGGTCAGTGAATGGCGTATGCGTGTAGAACTGATCACGATCTCATTCAGCAACTGTTCAGAAATTTCTTTTACATCAAAGCCAAGCTTTTTTCCATATTGTTTCATCAACTGGTAATCGCCTTCACGGCCTTTTCCAAAACGATGGTCGTAACCAATGATCACCGTATGTGGTTTAAAATATTTATAGAGAAAATCTGTTACATATTCTTCTGCCGTCTGGTTGGCAAACTGGTGGTCAAAAGGAACTACCACCAGGTGATCGATACCTGCAGCATCCAGTAAAACTATTTTTTCGCTTAGTGTGTTGAGTAATTTAATATCTCCCGGAACAGAAGAAATGATCTTTCGCGGATGCGGATGAAATGTAATGATCACTGTTTCTCCGCCAATACTCACCGCTTCCTCTTTCAATTGCCTGATCACCTGCCTGTGCCCGAGATGCACACCATCAAATGTGCCGATGGTTACTACGGCCCGGTTAAATTCCGGCAATGAGCCTGCTAATTCACGATGTACCTTCATAGATGGTTGCAAAAGTAAGGGACCGGCAGGAAAATTTTGGAATTGGGAAATTGGGAGATTTTGGAATTGATTTTGGAATTGGGAAATTGGCGATCTTGGAATTGAACAAAATCGCTCCTTCTATATTTATTACCTTTGGCCCAATTCCAAAATTTCCCAATTCCAAAATTTCAAAATTTTCTAATGTCTCTATACGCTCAACGCGGTGTATCTGCCCAGAAAGAAGAAGTGCATGCTGCCATCCGGAAACTGGATCAGGGGCTGTATCCAAACGCTTTCTGTAAAATATATGCCGATCTTTTATGCGGTGATCCCGGTTGGGTTAACATCATGCATGCCGATGGCGCCGGTACAAAGAGTATCCTTGCTTATTTGTACTGGAAAGAAACCGGCGATGTGAGTGTTTGGAAAGGTATTGCGCAGGATGCAGTGGCTATGAACCTCGATGACCTGCTTTGTGTAGGTGTAACGGATAATTTGTTATTCTCTTCCACCATCGACAGAAATAAATTGCTGATCAACGGCGAAGTGTTGCAGGCTGTGATCAACGGAACACAGGAATTCTTTGACCAGTTAAAAACTTACGGCGTACATATTCATTACCTCGGCGGTGAAACAGCAGATGTAGGTGATGTGGTAAGAACGATCGCGGTGAATGGCACTATGACTGCACGCTGGCCCAAAAGCAAACTCATCACGAACGACAGGATCGCCCCGGGCAATGTGATCGTTGGTTTTGGAAGTTCAGGCAAAGCATCTTATGAAACCGGATATAACAGCGGTTTGGGAAGTAATGGATTAACCAGTGCGCGGCATGATGTATTGAGTAAATATTATGCAGAAAAATATCCCGAAACATTTGAACCAACATTACATGATGAAGTTGTGTATATCGGTAAAAACAAAATGGGCGATGAGATAGACATTGATGGAGAGAAAATATCAATCGGTAAATTGTTATTATCTCCCACAAGAACCTATGCACCTTTGCTCAAGGTTTTATTGGATGAATATTTTACCGATATCGATGGATTGATCCATTGCAGTGGCGGCGGCCAAACCAAGTGCATGAAATATTTGCCGCGCCCATTAGCAATTATCAAAGACAATTTATTTGATGTGCCGCCGATCTTTCAACTGATACAAAAAAATTCCGGCGCCGATTTCAGGGAAATGTACCAGGTATTCAATATGGGCCACCGCCTGGAAGTTTTTACCAATGAAAATGCCGCACAGAAAATGATCGGCGCAGCGAAACAATTTAATATCGAAGCAAAGGTCATTGGCAGGGTGGAAGATGCTTTGGAACCATCACTATTGCTGAAAGGTAGCTTTGGAGAGTTGACATATAATTATTGAATAGCCCATAACCATGGTTCATGGACTATTGGCCATAAACCATTTTTAACAACATTTCTTCCTAACAATTTGTAATTTAGAGCCATGTCAGACATAGTTGTATCCATACAAAATGCCAACATCTACCAGGGCGACAGCCTTGTATTACAGGATGTGAATTTTACTGTGAATAAAGGAGAGTTTGTTTACCTCGTTGGTAAAACAGGAACAGGCAAAAGCAGCCTTTTAAAAACTTTATACGGCGAGTTAACACTTACGGAAGGCAATGCATCGGTAGTGGGTTTTGACCTGCGCGATATGGACTGGAAAAAAGTTCCCTTCCTACGCAGGAACCTTGGCGTGGTGTTCCAGGATTTTCAATTGCTTACCGACCGGAATGTTCATGAGAATTTAAAATTTGTATTGAAAGCCACCGGCTGGCAGGATGACCGTTTGATGGAAGAAAAGATCAATGATGTGTTGGATAAAGTAGGGCTGCGAAGCAAAGGTTTTAAAATGCCTTTTGAAATGAGTGGCGGCGAGCAGCAACGCGTGGATATTGCACGAGCATTATTAAACTCTCCCAAATTAGTACTGGCCGATGAGCCAACCGGTAATCTCGATCCTGAAACCAGCGATGAGATCATGCAGTTACTGATACAGATCGCAAAAGATTATGGAACCACTGTAATGATGGCCACGCATGATTTTATCGTGATCAACCGTTACCCTTCACGTATGCTGAAAACAGAAGGCGGTAAAGTGATCGATAGCGCTGCGGTAATGGCTTAATCGTTAACTGCTTTAATTGTTTATTAGTTTACTGGTTTAATTGTTTATTAGTTTACTGGTTTAATTGTTTATTAGTTTACTGGTTTAATTGTTTATTAGTAATAATTACTGATTCAATCATTTTACCAATAAACAAGTAAACTAATAAACTAATCTCCCCAGATCCATTTTACCTGTTTCTTCGCATTCGCTTCATTGTTGAAAATGTTTGTGAGCAAACGTTTTCTCAGATCAATTTCATGCCTGGTAAAGGGTTGATGATACAATTGAACAATGATCTCGCTAAAAGCATTGGCCGTTGTTCCGATATGGCAGGCAGACTCCAGCCCGCTGCCCGCAACAGTAGCTTCATTTACCACGCAATGCCTGCCGTTAAATAATGCATTCAGCAATTTTACTTTCATTCCCGTTGTTGTGTAGGAAGGGATCAGATTGATATGCGCTTTGGCGATCATATCCTGCAGTTCTTTATGCGATGGGTTAACTATTAAACGCGCATTTGAATGATCGCCGATCAGTGCAGTTAAATGTTGCGATGGATCTTTTCCCGCAACCACCAGCGGCACTTTGATTGCATGAAATACTTTTTTCAATAACCAGGTTACCGCTTTTTCATTTGCATCAATACTAAGGTCGCCATGGTATAAACAATAAGTTCCCATGCCTTCATTGCATTCAACTTTCCAGCCGGGCAGGTACAAAGAAAGAAGATCGATGTTTTTACACTTCAATTCATCGCGGTAAACGGCATTATCTTTTTCTGTAACACCCCAGAACACAGCTTTTGCCGCGATCTTTTTTTCATAAGACCTCAGCAAACGGCTCTCAACCCAGTAATATAATTTTTTAATGGGTGATGAGGTTGCTTTGAACAGGTCGTGGTAATACTGGTACTCCACATTGTGTAAGCGGACAAAACATTTCCGGTTCGCAAAACGCTTATCCAGCAAGAGATACGTGCAGTGCACACCTTCCATAAAAATGGGATGGCCGTCTTTTAAAAGCGTTTGCAGCAGTTGCTCATTCTTTCTGCTTGAAACGATATAGGGTAACGTATTTGATATGCTTTGGTGGCCGGTATATCGTTCGTAATAATGAACACTTGCACAATATTTATTTAATTCTGTTTGTTCGCCACGGCCATAATCAAAACAGTGCAGGTGAATGTGTACGCCCTGTGCATATAAAGCGGGCAGTTTATAAAACACATCTATCGATCCGCCATAATCAGCGGGCCATGGAACATTGAATGAAATGATATGTAAATGTTTTTCCACTATAATGATTTGTAAAGACCTATCAGTGTATGCTGTTCGTTTTCCCAGTTCAAAACAGCCCGGGCTTTTACACAGTTCAGCCTGAGTTGTTCATAGAGAACATCATCAGCCAGTAAATTGTTCAATGCATAGGCAATCGTTTGCGGTTCGGTATCATTGATCAGATAAGCAATATTATATTGATCATTGATGGCTGCATATTCCGGATAATTCACACAAACCTGCGGAATACCCGCCATTATATAATCAAAGAAACGGTTGGCGAGTGAATAATACTGGTTCATACCTTCTGATTCAAACAAAGTAAGGCCGATGTAGGCAGAAGGCGTAAATCTCACCAATTCATCTGGCGATAAATAACCGCGCAGTACTACTTTTGATTCCAGTTTATTTTGTTTGATCAACCCGCGTGTTTGTTCGAAAAAATTTCCTTTTCCAACGATCACTAATTTGGCATTTACTTCTTTCATCGCCGGTATCAGTGTTTCAAAACATCTTCCTTCATTTACAGCGCCTTGATATAAGACCCATTTTTCGTTTTGTACTTGTCCGGCTGGCAAGATCGTGAGAGCCGGAAGATTTCTTACAACAATATAACTCACTCCGTATCTTCTTTGCAGTTCTCCGGCAATAAAATCATTCACTGTATAGCCCGACCTGAATTTTGGTACAGCAAATTTTTCAACTGCCAGCCAAACCGAATGAATAAACGGCCTGGTAATTACCTCTTTTTGTTCTGTAAATAATTCGTGTGCATCGTACACTCTTTTTTTTCTTTTGAGTGCGGTAACAAAATAAACAGGGAGGATCGTATCGAGGTCGATCGCACAGATAATATCCGCCTGCTGAAAAAGTAAAAAGAAAAACAGCCGAAAATTATATGCTGCATAAAATAAAAACCCTTTTGAAAAAAGACAACTCAATCGTTTTTGTTGAAAAGGCTGTGGCTTACCCGTAACCGAATCTTTTCGTTTTCTTCCCACCAGCAATACATCATATCCATGGCCCTGCATGGTAGCGGCTATGCGGTGCATGCGCTGGTCGTAGGTTAAATCGTTGGTAACAGTAAAAATGATCCTTGGCAAATGCGTTGGCTTGAATAACAAATATAAGTGTCTGGATGCACCCCGCTAAGCATTACTAAAATGCGATTTTAAGAGAAAACAGATCAACTTAAACTATATGATAATCAGTTGTTTGGAGATGGCTTCATTTTTTTGTATTCTAAAGCCTTGTTAATTCTCCACCTCTTATACACAGCATTTTTTTATATTAAGGAATTGT
>Ga0206895_1020_pt1 | contig 45278 bp, 45 predicted proteins | sample Alteio_BWOrgHeat_51_FD_152967 | JGI IMG/M metagenome (GOLD analysis project Ga0206895, IMG submission 152967) | Enriched cells from forest soil in Barre Woods Harvard Forest LTER site, Petersham, Massachusetts, United States -... | ecosystem: Environmental > Terrestrial > Soil > Temperate forest >...
TTGATAAGATCGGACTGGAAAAAGTAAAGGAAGAATTAGCTAACAAAGGTTTGAATACAACGCAGATCAACATCATTGAAAAATATCTGCTGATCAAAGGAAACAATGTTGAAATGTTGTCCGAACTGAAAGAATTGATCGGTCAAAACCCAACAGGAAAAGAAGGGATCGAAGAGATTGAATACATTCTCAACTATCAACTCCAGACTTCTGACTCCAGACTCCAGACTGACTTCACCCTCGCACGGGGATTAAATTATTACACCGGCATCATCTTCGAAATAAAAGCAAAAGGCGTGCAGATGGGAAGCATTGGCGGTGGCGGGCGTTACGACGACCTGACCGGTTTGTTTGGCGTACCGGATGTACCGGGAGTAGGGATCAGTTTTGGTGTTGACCGGATCTACGATGTGATGGAAGAGCTCAAACTATTTCCTGAAGCAGTAAAGGTTGGCACCCGGGTTTTATTTTTTAATCTCGGCGAAACAGAAAGCAAAACAGCTTTTGGTTTAATGCAACAGTTGAGAAACAAAGGTATCAGCTGCGAATTATTTCATGAGAATACAAAGTTTGACAAGCAGTTCAAATATGCAGATAAAAAACAGATCGCTTATGTAGTGATCATCGGCAGCCAGGAAGCGGCTGATGGAACCTGCACTATTAAGAACCTGGGAGATGGCCAGCAGCAAACCATCGCACAATCTGACTTGTTATCTTTTGCTTTTGATTAAACGTAATACTGGCACAATATTTTCAGTTGTCTTGCAACAAGATCCTATATGAAAAGAATTTTTTTATTGCTGGCAGGAATGATCATTCTATTGTTTTCCTGCAGTAAAAAAACAGTTCCTGCAGCAACAACTGCAACAAAAGCGCCGGAGAGAAATAATACAACGATTACCAGATCCGAACCACCGGCCAGTATCACAACTCCCGTTAAACCGCCAACTGTAGAACCAACAGCAGTGGCTCCAACCACCGCTCCTGCTTTTTCCAGCCCTATGATCGTGATCGATGAAGCAGGAAAAGTGATCACTTCACGTGAACAGCTTCCTGATGATATTGCAGAGAAAGTGGATTATAAAAAGATCGCACATGGGTTTACACCTGTACAAAGGCAGAACCTTATAGGGCGTTTTAAAATGGTACCGCCAAAAGTGTTGTTTGTTCCGGCACAACTTGCTTCTAAAAGTGCAAAAGGGTATTACTGCGTTTTCAAAAAGAAATTCTGGTACTGGCAAAAAGAAGATGGTTTATTTTATCTCGATGAAACGTATTACCAATAACATTTTGTGCTATTGAATTTTCAATATGCTAAATGAATTCTCTGCGCCTGGCTCTGCGGTGAAATGGTTTACAAATTTGGATCTGTTATTGTTTCGGGATCTTTTTCACCGCAGAGCCGCAGAGGTTTTGCAGAGTATTGTAATAGGACAACACGTTCCCAATAAAAAAGCCGGAAAATATTTCCGGCCCTGTAAGCAGCAAGCAATCCCCCATTTAAGATATGGGTATCATAAACATTTTATCAGCATATTTATTTTTCCATTCGCGCACCAATGTACCATTTGCTTTGGTTCCTTCCAGCACATAACCCATGGCATTGATACTTACACCGATTATTTTTTTGTTGGCATCCCTGTTAAACTTTGCCGTTCCCTGGAACTGCGTGATGGTATAAAGATCTTCGCCTTGTTTTTCCAGCGGAGATACACCTGCTGAAGACGACATGGTCAATGCGCCGTTCTCCAATGCAACCGTTACTTCAGCCACTACACTGCCATCGGGAAACTTATATTTTCCAACATATTCCTGCAGGGTAGAATCTGTTGGTGTTTGTGCCTGTGTAAAAGCTACAAAACAAATACTTGCACAAAAGAAAAGAAACCATTTTTTCATATAGCAGTTTTTAGCGTACACAAAATAATATTATTTAAGCAGCCCGTCGTTTTTGTTCAGATTAAATTATGCTTATTTATCCGCTTATTCCATCAAAGACATGGCGCGTAAATGATGCTTCATATGTTCAACATAATCGCAGACCAGCCAGGCAAGTGTTTGCGTACCGGTTTGATTGTATTGAGGCTGAACTTTATAAGCCAGTATATCCAATGGTATCTGCTGCACAACAAAAATGATCTGCTGATTAAGCGATTGCCATAATAATAGCAGGTGGTGCAGCGGCAATTGCCGGTAATGATTCACCGTTACCAGTTCATTCTGCCTGTAAGAAACGATCACATATGGCTGCTCAGAAAATTGTGCGTCGGTAAAACGTTTGAGGTTATTTATTGCAGAGTCGATAAGATGGCCGAGAATTTCCTGCCTGCTCCATTTGCCCGGCGCGGGATAAAGAAGTAATTCATCAGCATTCATTTTTTCATATCGCTCTTTTACATGAATGATCAGCGCAGCCAATTGCCGCATCGCAAGGTTTGTATCAGTTGCTGCGTTTTGCATAAAGCCTTTGTCCTGCCACATTGTTTTATTTTGAATGTTGAATTTAAAGCCCTTCATAAATAACGGCAGCGCCCTGTCCAACACCCACGCACATCGTTGCCAATCCATATTTCGACCGTTGCCTGTTCATTTCATGTAATAAGGTAGTGGATATACGCACACCGCTGCAACCTAATGGATGGCCTATCGCAATCGATCCGCCGTTCACATTTACTTTGCTGCTGTCTAATGCCAGTTCTTTGATACATGCCAGGCTCTGCGATGCGAAGGCTTCATTCAGTTCAACCAGATCAATATCATTCACTGTTAACCCTGCCCGCTGCAATGCTTTGGATGATGATGGCACAGGGCCCATTCCCATAATGGAAGGATCCACTCCTGTAACCGCCATACTCACGATCCTTGCGATAGGTTGCAGGTTAAATAATTTTACCGCTTCTTCACTTGCAAGTAATATTGCGGCAGCGCCATCGTTTATTCCCGACGAATTTCCTGCAGTAACCGTTCCGTCTTTTGCAAAGGCAGGTTTTAACCCCGCCAGTTTTTCAAGCGATGTTTGCCGCGGATGTTCATCCTGGTTGAACCAGGTGATCAGGCGGTCGCTGATCATTTCTATCGCAGTAATTTCATTGTCCCATTTACCCGCTTCAAGTGCGGCAAAATATTTTTGTTGTGATGACAATGCAAATGCATCCTGTTCCTCACGGCCGATGTTCCATTCTCGTGCAACATTCTCTGCTGTTTCGCCCATACTGAACGGGTAATACATTTCGGCTAACCTTTTATTCGTAAAACGCCAGCCGATCGTTGTATCATACGTTTCTACTTTACGGTTCCATGCGCCATCGCTTTTGGCAGTAACAAAAGGTGCGCGTGTCATGCTTTCCACTCCGCAGGCTATATACAGCATTCCTTCATTACACATAATTGCACGCGCCGCATCCATTACGGCCTGCAACCCGCTTGCACATAAACGGTTTACTGTATTGCCTGCAACACTAACCGGCAAACCTGCGAGCAGGGCGGCCATCCGCGCAACATCACGGTTATCTTCACCGGCCTGGTTGGCGGCGCCGGCAATTACATCTTCGATCTTTGCCGGATCAATGCCTTCGTTTCTTTGCAGTAAAGAACTGATGGTGTGGGCCAGCAGGTCGTCGGGGCGTATCGAACTTAATTTGCCGCCATAACGCCCGATGGGTGTTCTAACGGCATCAATTACATAACATGTTTTCATATAAAAAGCTAAAATGCTATGCAAGATAGAGTTTGTAACACAAAAATTCTCCATCGCTGCATCTGTGGGTTATCTTTGCGCGATGAATACCCCTTTACCCAACATACGCCACCTGAGTATTGCAGAGCTGGAAGCTTATTTTGAATCCATTGGCGATAAAAAGTTTCGAGTGAAACAGGTGCATGAATGGATCTGGCAGAAACACGCGCATAGTTTTGATGATATGACCAATCTCAGTAAAGACCTGCGCAACAAATTAGCCGGATCGTTTTCCTTTCCCGCATTGAAGATCGATGCAACACAGTATAGCAGCGATGGAACTGTGAAGAGCCGATTTAAAACTTTTGACGGCCACCTGGTTGAAGGCGTATTGATACCGACAGATGAAAGAAAAACGGCCTGTGTTTCTTCGCAGATAGGTTGCAGCCTGAGTTGTAAATTCTGTGCAACAGGTTATATGGACCGGAAAAGAAACCTTACGTATGATGAGATCTACGACCAGGTTGTATTGATCAACGAACAGAGTGAAAAAACATTTGAGAAAAAATTATCCAACATCGTATTCATGGGAATGGGCGAGCCATTGATGAATTATGCAAATGTTTTAAGAGCGATAGAAAGAATATCCGCAGAAGACGGCCTGTTCATGAGCCCGAAAAGAATTACTGTTTCCACTGCCGGTGTTGCCAAACAGATAAAAATGCTGGGCGATGATAAAGTGCGTTTCAAACTTGCATTGTCACTGCATGCGCCAACGGATGAGAAAAGAGATAAGATCATGCCGATCAATGAAAGCAATAATATTAAAGTATTGATAGAGGCATTGAATTATTTCTACAAACAAACCGGCAATGAGATAACGCTTGAATACATTCTTTTTAAAAATCTGAATGATTCAGAAAAAGATGCAGAAGACCTTACAAAAATATATCGCCAGGTTCCGGCAGACCTTATAAACATTATCGAGTACAATCCGATCGCCGAGTTTCGTTTTTCCAAACCTGATGAAGAAGCCGTACAGAGTTTTATGGGCATACTCGAGAGCAATAAAGTAAATGCGCGATTGCGCCGGAGCCGTGGAAAGGATATTGATGCGGCGTGTGGGCAACTGGCAAATAAGGACAAACATTAACGGTGAATAGTGAATAGTGAATAGTGAATAGTGAATAGTGAATAGTGAATGATGTGTAAAATTGAATTTCCGCTGCATTCACTATTCACCATTGCCCATTCACTATCTCACTCATTTAACAAGAGTTTTCTACGGTTGCTTAAACCTATGTTAACTGTGATCGTCTTATATGAAAGAAAATAAAAAAACGATCATGAATAAATTATTTATCGCCGCAACCGCATTGTTATTTGCAGGTTCGTTACAGGCGCAGACGGGAAAACATTTCGATTCAACAGCAGGTGGTAAAAAAAGTGTGCAAGCATATAGACAAATGCCACATGCCAATTTAAGTGATGACCAGAAAAAGCAGGCAAAAGATCTGAGAGACAGTTATCGTTCAAAATTTGCGGCTATACAAAATGATAAAACATTAACGGCTGCAGACCGCGCAACAAAGATGGCTGATCTGAGAAAAGAACAACATCAAAAAATGCAGGCAATGCTTACGCCTGAACAAAAAACACAAATGGCTTCGCAGCGAAGAGGCAAAGGTGGCAGGCCAAATAAGATGCAGGGAATGGCGGGTAAAAGAATGGATAAGATGAAAAGCAACCTGGGTTTAACAGATGAGCAGATGAACAAGATCAAAGCGAATCAAACGGCTATGCGTGATAAGATAAAAACAATACATTCTGATCAAACCTTATCCGACAGCCAGAAAAGAGAACAGGTAAAAACAATTATGAAGCAACAAAAGCAGAATATGAAAAGCGTTCTTACTCCTGAGCAGATGCAAAAGATGAAAAGCATGCACCACAACAGGAAAGCAGAATCAGCAAAAGCATAAGGTTATCTATCAATATATACATTGTAACAGAAGCGGCTAAAAACCGCTTCTGTTTTTTTTGGCTATCTTCGTTGTTCCTGTTGCAAAACAGCATAAATAAAGATCAATGAAAAAACGTACCGACAACTTCGACAAGTTTGCCAATCCCAAAAAGGGCAGCGCAATAAAAGAAGCTTTCCGCCAGGAAAAGAAAAAGATAAAACAGGAAGCCCGCGCCGCAGGTGAAGAAATGCGGAAAAAGAAAATTGATAAAATGCGCGGCATCGATACTTCTGATAAAGAAGCCAGACCCGCAGCACAAAAATTCAGGCCAAAGGATAAGGGCAAACCGGGAGTGCCAAGTAAGAAGTACGAAGTCCATAGCTCTAATAAGTCTGAAGTCAGAAGTCAGAAGACTGAAGTGATCAAACAACTAATACCAGACTCCAGACTCCAGACTCCAGACTCAGCCGCAGGTCCAATGCCTTTAAACAAATTCATCGCACACGCAGGTGTTTGTGGAAGAAGAGAAGCCGCTGAATTGGTAAAAGAAGGAAAAGTAACCGTGAATGGTGATAAAATATTTGAACCGGGTTATAAAGTAACCGGCAATGATAAAGTGATCGTAAAAGGCAAACAGGTTTTTCTGCAACGCAACTCGGTGTATATTTTATTGAACAAGCCGAAAGATTTTATTACTACATCAAATGATCCGCAGGGAAGAAAAACGGTTTTGGATCTGATCAAACATGCCACACCGGAAAGAGTATATCCCGTTGGCAGGCTGGACAGGAACACGACCGGTGTTTTATTATTGACCAATGATGGCGAACTCGCTCAGAAATTAACACACCCGTCTTTTGAAGTAAAGAAAATTTATGAAGTAACGCTTGATAAACCTGTTACTAAAAAAGACATGGAATCGATCATCAGCGGTGTTACGCTGGAAGATGGATTTGTACAGGCCGATGCTGTTGGCTATGCAGATAGTAAAGACAAAACAGTAGTGGGTATTGAAATTCACAGCGGCCGCAACCGTATCGTGCGCCGCATATTTGAACATTTGGGCTATGATGTAAAAGCGCTCGACCGCGTTATGTTCGCCAACCTTACCAAGAAAAATGTTGACAGAAGCAAATGGCGTTTTCTGAATGAAAAAGAAGTAAGGTTGCTGAAGTTTATGAACAAATCTTTTTTGAGAAAAAATAAAGACACTGAATAATATTTTGGAAAGGGCAATTGGGAAATTTTGAAATTGAAATCAATTCCAAAATTTCCCAATTCCAAAATTTCCCAATTCCTCCATGCAGTTAGATATCATTTTCAATAACGATCAATTCGTAGCGGTAAACAAACCTTCCGGTTTATTAAGTATTCCCGACAGGCTGGGACAGGAAATTTCTTTGAAAGATCTGCTGAAAGAAAAGTACGGAAGCATTTATACCGTTCACCGCCTCGACCGTGATACAAGCGGCATTATTGTTTTTGCAAAGAATGAAGAATCGCATAAACAGCTCTCGCAGTTATTTGAAGGCAGAGAGATGGAAAAATATTATGTGGGGCTTGTGTATGGAAACATGATGAATGCATCGGGAAGCATTGATGCACCGATCATGGAACATCCCGGCAAAGCAACAAAAATGATGACGCATGCAAAAGGCAAGGCATCTCTTACAGATTATGAAGTGCTTGAATCGTTCCGTTTGTTTTCTTGGGTACAGTTCAGGATTCATACGGGGCGCACGCACCAGATACGTGTACACATGCAGCACATCGGCCATTCAATTGTATGCGATGAAATTTATGGCGACCCGAAACCATTGTTATTATCTGCGCTGAAAAAGAATTTCAAACTCTCCAAAACTTCCGAAGAAGAAAGGCCAATATTATCAAGGCTCGCGCTGCATTCTTACAAATTAAAATTTGTGTTAAGTGATACAACATTTGAATTGGAAGCAGAAGTACCGAAAGATCTTCGTGCGGTATTGCAGCAGTTGAGAAAATGGAAAGGATAGTTATTATTTTGAATGTTGAATTATGAATGGTTTGATTTTTCATTCATAATTCAGCATTCATAATTTTTCTCACTCGTTCTTATAAACCACTCCGTTCTTCATCACAAATTTCATCCTGCCCATACTCTTTACATCTTTGGTTGGATCGCCGTCTACTGCGACAATGTCTGCGAACTTTCCTTTTTCTAATGCACCAACACGGTCATCACCCAAAAGGTCAGATGCGTTCAAAGTGGCGGCACGTATGGCTTCCAGTATGGGCATGCCGGCTTCTGTCATATAAACAAATTCCATCCAGTTCTTGCCGTGCGCATACACACCGGCATCGGTTCCGAATGCAATTTTTACACCGGCTTTATAAGCCGCTGCGAATGTGCTTTGTATTTTAGGGCCAATAGCAAGCGCTTTTGGTGTAACGATATCAGGAAAATAACCTGGCTTCAATGCAGAATCGGCAACTGATTTCCCGGCGATGATAGTTGGTACAAAATACGTTCCGTTCTTTTTCATCAGTGTCATCGCTTCTTCATCCATATACGTTCCATGTTCGATTGAACTAACACCCGCACGGATGGCACGTTTCATCGCTTCTGCTCCATGGCAATGTGCGGCAACTTTCAATCCATAATCTTTTGCCGTTTCAACGATCGCCCGCATTTCTGCTTCGGTAAATTGTGGGTTCTCGCCACTCTTGGCAACACTTAATACGCCACCCGATGCCGTGATCTTGATCACATCAACGCCGTCTTTGTAATGTTGGCGAACCGCTTTCACACATTCTTCCACACCATTCACCACGCCTTGCAAGGGCCCCGGATCGCCCATCAATTCTTTTTTATAACCATTGGTCGGGTCGCCATGGCCGCCTGTTGATGAAATGATCTTACCCGCTGTAAAAATGCGTGGCCCTTTGATCAATCCTTTATTGACCGCATTGCGAAGAGAAATATTTACACCGGTTCCACCCAGATCGCGGACAGTAGTAAAGCCTGCCATCAGCGTTCTCTCAGCAAACACAACCGACTGAAAAGCAAAATCAGCCGGATTGAACGTAAATGTTTCCATGTATTTGCCTGGATTGGTTTCGCTTTCGAGATGCACGTGCATATCGATCAGCCCCGGCATCACTGTCCTGTTTTTTAGATCAATCAATTTATCGCCTGATGCAACTGCAGTATATCCTTTTTGTACATCGGCAATTTTATTTCCGTCAATAATAATCGACATCTCTTTTAATACCTGCAAAGTTTTTACATCGATCAGTTGGCCGCAATGAATGATGGTGCGTTGCGCAGTAACCATATTCATGGTAATTACTGCAAGCAGTAACAGGAACAGCTTTCTCATAAGCGTTATTTTAATGGAAGATAACAAGAACCTTTGAATAGAAGTGTGAGTATTCTTAAAGATGATTCAACTCAATTTATTGTACAGGATATATAGTTTCATTTCTTTTCCAGGCAGTAAATACTTTGAGCACAGAATCTGGAAGATTGTTAGAAATAAATTTTACTTCATGCTTAAATATCGCATGGGGATTATTTATTGGGTACATCCGCAGGGAAACAAGTGGACAGCCAATTTTATTACTTATTACGGTATCAAGTTTAAAACGCGTATGTTTTTTATCACAGCGGAACAAACCAATGCCTTCGAATCCGAATTGATTAGCTTTAAAATTCACTTTGCATTGCTTAAAGGCAATTGCATTGATAATTGTATCAGGTAAAAAATCAAAACTGTCCACTGAAATCGGCTTGTGATTTACGAAATTCCATCCCCCCGTGAAAACTGTGGTATCGGTATATTTATATTTACTCTTTACCGAGGCAGTGTCTGTGAAATTTGCATATTCATAAGCCCACTTTTTTTTCAAGTCCACAAATCGGTATCCTGTTGTTTTAATAGTAGTGGCCTTACTGGTGTCTGTTTCAACTAACCAAATGCTGCAGATTTGTGTAATGCCAATACTGTCCTGATACCAGGCTTTTTCAGATATGGTGATATATGGAGTATCAATGTTGTTTTTGAATTTCCAAAATGTGCTGACATCTTCGATCGCTTCACTTGAAAGAGTAATATTGCGAACACCTTTGCAGTTGCTAAATAAAGCAACTGCAAAGGCGAAACCTGCAATAATGAATATTCGATTCATAATTTTAGTTATGGAGTAAAAGCTTGTGCAAATGTATATGTCCTATTGGCTCCCGTGCTAAATGGTGTATTGTCGGGGGCAGTAACTGTTCCCGTAAATGAAGTAGTCACAAGGGGTGACGGTGAATTTGTATAAGATGCAGAACCAGTTGTTTGGGTATAAGAATAGCCAGGAGAAGTCTTATATGTTGGTATGGCTGAACCTGTCCAGGTTGCATTTAAAAAGATACCATTCGTGAGTCCTGTTCCCATCACTTCAACAGAACCTAGCACATCAAGACTGTCATTGCCAGGAACCGGTGGAGCCGCCCAATAAGATAAATAAGCATAACGGGTATATTCATCCTCTTCTCCGCCACCACCACTGTCAGCACTACCACAAAAACTCATGTATGATGGATCATCACAGTCATAACATTCCCCTCCCAACCACTCAGTTGACACATCTATTGTGCCATCTGGATAATACGTTGTAGTGATCCACCAATGATTGTAGCAGGTCGTCGAATTTGTTTTTATGCCGTTCACTACTATAACTCCATTTTGTTTGGGTGGATTTGCAGATAGTATCGTTTCTGAATAAAAACGTCCATTTAAAAACTCCAACTCAAACTGTCGTCTCCCCGAAATGCTGAGAAATGTGTATTTGCCATCAGTTATATTTTTACCTGTTTTGAATATGTTGGCATAGGTGTTAGTCGGTATGGAGTTTACTTTCTGAACTCCGGGAGCAGTATAAATAGCTAATCGAGCTTTTTGTATTTTTCCACTATTATCCGTAAATGCAATTAAATTCACCACGGCATCGCTCTTAAATTTTGCATACTCTTTGAATGTTTCATCGACTGGTACAATCAATAACCACCCATTATCACCCGACTTTTCAATGTGCATTCTTGAGAAATCGAGATGTTGTTTGAGTGTCTCAACATTTTTGCTTTGATTAGGCTTGGCTTTGTTCATTTGTTGATCTAACCACGAATCAATTTTAGCGATATTTTCATTGGGAACCTCGTTTGGTAGTGCATCTTTTTTGCACGAGGTAAATAGCATTAGTGCAATTGAGGCCGCTGCAATCAAAGGAGTAATCTTTTTTTGCATAGTAGTTGTTTAAGTGTATGAAAAAATGGTTTGCCAAGTGTTCTGCTTTAAAATATTAAGCGATTTACGAACAATCGCCAACTCAGAATCCAAGAGCATAATATTTTACGCTGCTAAATGGCATTGGGGGAGTTATACCATCGTTACTACTTTGTATTTTGATGACCTTGAACCGAAATCAATCATCGATCATTGTAGATAGTTAAAAGTATAAATAGTTTTTTTATTTATACTTTTAAATCGCCGTTAAATATGCATTAATAAATAAAAACCGTTTTTTATTGATATAAGAAAGTCTCAAAAAAATAAGCACGCTGAGAAAGCCACAAACGATTGCATCTTTCCATCAGGTATCCGAATAAAAAGAGGCTGACTCTTACTTTTGAGACAGCCTCGATAACAAGTACAAAAAATGAAAGTCGTTTTGTTATTTATTCGGTTGTGGCGTATAACGCAGATAAGGTTTTACCACGTTCACACCTTTCGGGAATTTTTTAATAGCATCTTCAGTGCTTACTGCGGGAACAACAATCACATCTTCGCCTTCTTTCCAGTCTGCAGGTGTTGCCACGCTGTAGTTGGCAGTGAGTTGTAATGAATCGATCACGCGCAGCACTTCCACAAAATTGCGGCCGGTTGATGCGGGATATGTGATCATCAGTTTTACTTTTTTATCCGGGCCGATGATAAATAAAGAACGAACCGTAAATGTTTCCGATGCATTCGGATGTATCATGCCATAAGCATTGGCAATACTTTTATCTTCATCTGCAATGATCGGAAAACCTACATTTACTTTTTGTGTTTCATTGATATCATTTACCCAGCCTTTGTGTTTATCCAGCGGATCAACACTCAATGCGAGCACTTTTACATTTCGTTTTTCAAATTCATGCTGAAGTGATGCGGTCTTTCCCAGTTCGGTTGTACAAACCGGTGTATAATCCGCAGGATGCGAAAACAATACACCCCAGCCGGTGCCGAGGTATTCATAAAAGTTAATGTCTCCGGCAGTGGTGTGTGCGTTGAAATCCGGCGCGATGTCGCCTAAACGTAAACTCATAGTTTTTGATTTTTGAATGGTAAAAATAAGTATTTCCTATTAAAATGGTGGACTAATTTTTTTTATAGTGCAGATTGCCTTTAGAGATATGCGGGGCCTCTTTATTACCGGCAGTGTTTTTATTAACCGTGCGCGCTTTTTTCAGCAATGTTTTACCGAATGTATTCTTCACGTCATCGATGGCTTTATAGAGGTTATTCTTTTTTTCGGCATCATCGAACAAGCTTGCCTGTACGGCATGGTTGGTCAATTCACTCAACCGCACACCCAGCAGGCGTACAGGTTTTCCTTTGCGGTATAATTTATGAAAGAGATCGATCGCTACAGGTATCAGCTCATCATCACGCAATGTATAATCGATCGTTGTTTGCCGTGAAGTGGTTTCGAAATCAGGGTAACGGATCTTCACTGCTATACAGCCGGTTAATTTTTCATCCTGCCGTAATTCATATGCGACCTTTTCGGTCATGCGCACCAGTTCACTCAATAAAAATTCCGTATCGCCAATATTTTCTTCAAACGTGTTTTCGGTTGAAATAGATTTTGCTTCATGATAGGCATGCACCTCGCTCGTGTGAATGCCCTGCGATTTTTTCCAGAGATCAACACCATATTTCCCTATTTTTTTCTCAAGCAGGCCAACCGGTGTTTCACTAAGATCCCTGATCGTATGAATACCCATTGCTTTTAAAGAAAGGAACATGTGTTCGCCAACTCCTGAAAATTTATTTACGGGCAATGGGGCAAGAAATTGTTTTTCCATGCCGGGCTGTACAAAAAGATAGCCATTGGGTTTGGCCTCATCTGTCGCGATCTTTGCAACCATTTTATTGGATGCGAGCCCGAATGAAATTGGCAACTTCGTTTTTTCAATGATCTCTGCACGCAGGCCGATCGTCCACCTGAGCGGGTCAAAGAATTTATCCATCCCCGTCAGGTCAATATAAAATTCATCGATCGAAGCTTTTTCAAATAACGGCGCTTTGGCTGCAATGATCTCTGTTACCCATCTGGAATAACGGCTGTACTCGCCGCGTGTTCCGCGTACTAAAATTGCATGCGGACATAACTTCATCGCCGTCTTCATCGGCATCGCACTATGTACGCCAAATTTGCGTGCTTCGTAACTGCAGGTGGTAACCACGCCCCTGTCGCGCGAGCCGCCAACAATAACCGCTTTGCCTTTTAGTGAAGGATCATTCAACACCTCAACACTTACAAAAAAAGAGTCGAGGTCAAAATGGGCAATATATCGTTGCGGTTCATTCACGATACTAAGGTAGATAATTAGTGAATGGGCAATGGTGAATAGTGAATGAAGGGTTGTTTTATTTTACTGTTAACCCTGAGTGAGAAAAAATTATTTCCAGGGGCATGGAATGGGATGGCTTGTCCTTTGCGGCGAACGGAAGATCAAAGAAAATTCATAGGTCTTTAAAGTACCTAATGAACTTTTCGATTCAGAAACAGGAACATCATATGTAAATCCAAACTGGAGGTTGCTATATACCAGGCCGAGATAAGGTATCACCGCTTCATTGCTCCTGTACCATAATCCCGCATTGATGATCGTTGGCAGTTCGGCAGGATCGCCGATAATGCGCCCGAAATTCACGCCAACCGTATAAGATTGCTGGCTGCTTTCAAATGCATAGAGTGCATTGGTATTGAAAACGATCCTGTCGCTCAGAAAAGTTTGATAATCTGCATGGATATTATATCGTGGCGGATCGAGCTGATTCGGATCATTCAATGCAGAACGTTTTGTTTTTAAAAAACGATATCCCGCTGCGCCAAAATCAAAACTTGAACTTTCATTGCTGAAACTGTAGTTGATGCCTGCAGACATAGAAAAATAAGAAGGCACATTCGACAGGAACGGTTCATTGGTTGGCAGTGTTCTGTTGAAACCCGAATAACTTAATTGTTGCGGAAAACTTAGTTGCGAATAATCGATCAGAGTGTTTGAAAAAGACCCGCCGAGGCCGATCGATAGGCCATGGTTATCATCTTCATCGAGACTCACATGCGAGCTTGCAATAAAGTTGAAGGAATTGCTTTTGTATGCACCTGATAAACCTTTATCCTGCAAAAACAATAATCCGCCACCGATATAATTGGTTTCTTTATCGGGTTGTTTAAATAATTTTCCATCAAATGATAAGGAAGTGGTCGTGAGCGGCTCCAGCCCATCACCGATCCATTGGCTTCTGCGGTTGCCGATTATACGCCAGTTGGCATCCCCGTTCCCCGCAAGTGCAGGATTGATGCTTAACGGCGATGAATAGAATTGAGAGAATATTGGATCCTGCGCAAACACAGTGTTACTGCTGATCCATATAAGAACAGGAATAAGCAAAGAATATTTTAGCTGTTTTCTCATAAACAATTCATCAACGTAATAAAAGTGTTTCCCCTTTTCGCACAACAAGGCTTCCATCAATGGCTGTGCCTTGCGATACCCAGATATAAATACCCATTGGTTGCGGTGTTCCGTTCAATGTTCCGTTCCATCCAATATCATAATTGGTTGTTTCAAACATCAATTTACCAAAGCGGTTATATACTTTGAAATACTGGAAGTTTTGTATGCCCGTCAGGTAAGGATATAAAATATCATTCACGCCATCGCCATTCGGTGTGAATGATTTTGGAACAAAAATATCCACGAGTTTATCAGTAAATACACGCACCAGCATAGTATCAGGCGTTACACATCCCGCAGGTGAGATCAGATTGATCAGATATTCCTGCGAATTCTGATAATTGAATTTTACCAGTGCACTGTCAGGATTATCTATTCCCCGCGATGGTGTCCATTGGTATCTATATCCCGGAATGACCCTCGCAGTTAATGGGGTAAACTGTCCAAGATATGCGCTCACAGACGGCAGCCGCACAGCTGCGATTGGGAACTGTATATTGATTGTTGTATCCAATGTTGTTGCGTATGCCGGACAAAATACCTGGTTCGCTGTTAACCGTATATGCCTATCGCCCGCGCGCGGGTAAGTATGTGTTGTACTATAGGTTGAAGCGGAAGTGCTGTCGCCAAAATCCCATGTCCATTTTGTTAAGCCGATAAAAGTTGTGTCGGTCAGGTTAGTAAATTGTATCGGGTTATTTATGCAGTAAGAATCATATATAAATTTCAAAACGGGTTGATCGATCACCGTTAATAATACAGGCGCTGCAGCAGTATCCTTACAACCGAAACGATTGGTGAGTATCGCATTATAGCTTCCGCCATTCAATGTTCCGATCGAATCTGTATTGATGCCCGGGATAGGTGTGCCGTTAAACGTCCACTGGTACCCTACCGAATCTGCTGAACTCACAAACAATGTATCAACAATATTATTGCAGATATAATTTCCATGTATTGAATTGATGACACCAACAGGCAAAGGGTTTATTGTCTGAACAAAATAACTAGTATCAGTATTTATACACGCAAAATCTTTTACAGGCGATATAGCGAGTGTCCGTGTGTTAACACCGGGTGTAATTGGCACCGTCCATTTGTATGGCGAACTGGCAATACCTGTAATTGTTTTTACAACATTATAATCTGTATACGTAAAACTCCATGGAGCCGTTCCGGTAAAGTTGATAGATAATGTATCCACAGGATACCGGCAGATAGGATTGTTTCCCGTAATAGTTGCAACAGGCAATGGCAGCACACGCACAGTTGCCGTAAACGTATTACCCTTACAGCCCGTATTGGAAGGAAGTATGGTGTACACCGCTGTATCTGTTACAGAGGTTATATTGGTTAATGTTTGACTGATGATGGTTTGCGGTGTCGACTTCGCACTTACACCTACAATAGAACCTGCGGGTGTAACCGTTGGTATCGTCCAGGTATACGTTGTATTAGCGGGTGCAACAGGTGTTACATCAAATGCAGTACCACTACATATAAGCGCTGTTTTATTTGCAAAAGGCGGAAGTGCGTTGCCCACTACTTCCGTTAATTTAAAACTGGCTCCTGTACAAGCTGCAGCAGATGGCGTAATGGTATAAACAAGTTGCGCGGGAGAAGTTGTTGCATTAACAAGTATCTGCGATAAGGTTGATACACCCGTTGCCTGCGCCGATCCGCCAACCACTGCGCCGAAAGGCGTACTTACCGGTGTTGGCCATGTATACGTTGTATTTGCAGGAACAGGTGTTGGTGAAATTGAAAAAGATGAACCTGTACAAATGGTATCGATGATATTATTGATTACCGGTACTGGTTTCACCGGTACGGCCAGTGTAAATATATTTCCCGCACATCCCGATGTGGAAGGCGTAACAAAATACGTTGCGGTATCAGTAAGATTATTTGATGTGCTTAATGTTTGGCTGATCGTTGTCTGTATCAACGGCTGTGCACTCGCGCCCGTGATACTGTTGAACGGGGCCTGCACCGGTGAGCTCCATGTATAGGTTGTACCCGCAGGAACAACAGCAGCTGTGTAATTGAATGATGTGCCGCTGCAGATAGCAGCTACCTGCTGATTCGCAACAACCGGAACAGGATTTACGGTTACAGATATCACTGCCGAAGCGCCAACACACGTAGCAGATACAGGCGAAACAGTATATGCAGCAATCGCCTGGTTCAATGTTTGGTTAACAAGTTGCTGGCTGATAGTACCCACACCCGTTACCTGCGAAGTAGCGCCACTGATAGAATTATTCGGAGTGATCACAGGATTACCCCATGTATACAATGTACCGGCAGGCGTATTGGATGGTGTGATGTTTAACGGCGTATTACTGCAGATAGGAATGGTTTGATTAAAAATAACAGGTGTTGGATTTACAATTACCGTAACTGTTTGCGTATTGGTACAACCATTTGCAGAAAGTGTATACACATAAGGAACACTGACCGGAATGACCGATGAGTTAACCAATAATTCTGAAGGGTTACTGGTTCCGTTACCCGCACCGTTACTGATATTCGGAATAACTGCCCTGCTCCAGCTAAAAAATGTTGAACCGGTATTGGATGTATGCACATAATTAAAAATAGTGCCGCTGCAGATAGCCGGTGGGTTCAATGAACTCGTTAATGATGGCGACGGGTTTACTGTTACCGTTACATTTTGATTACTCACACATCCGTTTGGTGTGCCGAGTGCGTAAGTATATATAACCGATATCGGGTTCGTTGTTACATTGATCAACGTTTCTGATGGATTATTGGTGCCACTGCCTGCCGCATTGCTAATGCCTGCAACAACCGCACGCGTCCACGCAAAAGTGGTACCCGGCGTTGCGCTTAAGGGGCTATAACTAAACAATGTGCCACTACAGATCGGCACCGGTGTTAAAGTGCTTGCCAAAGTAGTTGGCGGGTTTACAGAAACCGGAACCGTAGTTGTATTCTTACAACCATTTGCCGTTGTAAAAGTGATCGCATAAAATACTACCGTTGGAACAGTTGAAGCATTTGTCAGTTGTTCATTGATCAGGTTATTCGGGCTCGAACCATTGCTTGGCGCCTGTGTGATCGCTCCGTTATAAAACCTCTGCCATATATAACTAACGCCCGTACTGCTTTGCGGTGCGTACACAAAATTTGCGCCGCTGCAAATGCCCGATGGCGTCGGGTTACTGATCACTGCTGTGGAATTGGTTGTGGTATTAACCGTAACATCTACATTAAAAGTACTTCCTATACAACCAAAGGCATTGGGCGTTACTAAATACCTGATCGTTTCAGTAGCAGAACCGCTTACATAAGTGAGCTGCTGCCCGATATATAATTGGCCCACAGAAACAGAACTTCCTCCGCTGATATTACCAGATGTTACCATCGTTGGTGTTGCCCATGTATACAGCGTTCCCAAAACAGTATTAGGTGACGATATAAAAGTATTGCCGCTGCATAACGGGTTAACCGTTTGATTCGCAACATTCGGAATAGGGTTCACTACAACACGCACAAACTGTTGGTTAGACGGACAGGCCTGCGAATTGGTCAAAGTAAAAACATAGGTAACCGTAATCGGCAGAAGCGTTGTGTTCACAAGGTTCTCATGAATGATATTCGTGTTACCGCTGCCGGCAAGATTACTGATACCCGGAACCGCAGCTCTCGTCCAGCTGAACGTACTTGTATTATTAGAAGTAGCCGAATAATCAAAAAAGGAACCACTGCACACAGATGGTGGCGCCTGGGTACTTGTTAAAAAAGGTATTGGATTAACAACAACTGCTACATCCTGGTTAGGGGTAGAGCAACCGTTTGCGCTTACTGTATAAGAATAATGTAGCGTGATCGGGTTAACAGTTGTATTGAACAGTATTTCATTGGGGTCGCCAAACCCCTGGTTACCCACATTACTGATCCCGTTGATTGCAAGCCTGCTCCATGAAAATCCGGCAAAGTTGGTAGCGCTGGTAGGCGTATAATTAAAAGTTGTATTACTGCAGATAGATGCCGGCGTGTTGCTCGAACTTAATACCGGCAAAGGATTAACCGTTACAACCAATTGAAAAGTGCTGCCATCCGAAGCAGTAACCACATAGGTAGCCGTTGCCTGCACAGTAGTTGTATTAACCAATACCTGTGATACGGAACTTTGGCCTGCAGCCTGCGCAGATCCACCTGTTATTGCTCCTGCAGCCGGTAAAATAACAGGCGCTGTCCAGGTATAGGTTGTTCCGTTAACTGCATTGGGTTGGATAAAATTAAAAGGCGTACCACTACAGGTACTTATGCTGAAAGATGCCTGCCCGTATGATGTATTGAATGAAAAGAATAAAACAATGAAGCTACAGACAGCCCATTTAAAATTTCTGCGGAAAAAATATTGTGGAACCGTCTCTGCACTGTTCATAGCTATTGGATAAACAAGATATTAAAAAATAAAACAACACCGCTGTTATCGTGATCCGGATAAATAGATCAATGGCTGTTCCGGAAAAAATCACAGGATGTTCCTGTAGATACTTTTATCGGCGGTTTTGTTGCCTGTTAAAATAACAGTTAATCATTCTCAGTTTGCAGGCCCGGGCTTGCAAAGAAAAGAGAAAACAAATTATTTACACAAATCTTCCCGATATTTTTTCGTCTGTTCTGCGTTGGCGTTATGTTATTTTATTCAGCAGTGCCCTGTTCTGTTATCCGGGTATTGATTATCAACCTGTCGTGCAATACAGACTGTTCAAGGTAACTCAATTACTGTTAACGGTAAATATCCAGCAGGCCATCAGGAAGTGTTACATGTACTTCCTTTTTTTTATGATCCACTTTATTCAATGTTTCTGCATGCAATGGTATCAATGCTTCCTTCCCGTCCAGGCTGATGCGTAGCAGAACCTGGTGCGGTTGTTCGATCACTTCTTCTATTGGCCCCAGGTCTCCTTCATCACTGATCAATTGAAAACCCAATAAAGATATCGGTGCGGTTTTGCCGGCAAGTTTTCTGAAATCCTCATCCAGCAGCCATACATTCTTTGTGCTTAAACGGTTCGCCGATTCGCGTGTATCAATACTTTCCAGCTTCACATAGGTTTCTTCCGCATCCTTTGCTTTGGAGGTTTCAACAAAATAAGGCAGGTACGACCCTTTGTTCTCTTCCACAAAAATGGCCTCAATATCTTTCAGGATGGTCTTTTTCCCCAATGCATGTTTTAATATCACTTCTCCCTTCAAACCAAAAGAGGCAACTATTTTTCCTATGTTGATGTAATCATTCATGAGAGTGCAATTTACGCATCAGCAGTGATTGTGTCCGCACAATCACCGGCAAGGAAGGCTCACGAAGGATGTGAGACACATCCATAGCAAAATAAAAAAGCCCGAAACAAAATTTCGGGCTTTGATCTGGAATATTGTAAGTCATTCCTAAGCTTCAGCTGCTTCTTCTGCAGATCCTTCAGATGCCGCTTGCTTTGTTTCCACTTTTTTTACAACCGGAACATAAGCTTTCTTGGCTCTTTGGGTTTTTCTATGCTCGTCAGAACGACGGGTAATGTTGGCTTCGTGTTCACTATGCCAGGTCTGGAACTTGGTCATAGCAGCAGTTTCATCAAACAATCCCAGTTTTACACCTCTTAACAGGTGCTTCAGGTACAATACTCCCTTGAAAGAGAGAATTCGGCGCACAGTATCGGTGGGTTGAGCACCTTTGTTTAACCATTCAAGGGCTTTTTGACGATCCAGTTGAATGGTTGCTGGTACTGTAAGCGGGTTGTAAGTTCCAACCTTCTGGATGAACTTACCATCTCGTGGAGCACGGGCGTCGGCCACTACGATAAAGTAGAATGGACGTTTTTTACTACCGTGTCTCTGTAGTCTCATTTTGACTGCCATGTTAAATAGAAATTTAAAGGCGTTAAGAAATCAGGTTTAGTCCGGCTAAGAATAACCGGGCGACAAATGTAATATGAAAACTTTTTTCCGCCAAGTTTGATTGTAAAGGAATTGTTAACCCGGTTATAAGGTTTACTGGCACCTAACGTATTAAAACAAAAGTACCGTTATAGATCTTTTTCTCGCCTGCGGAATCCCTGCATTCCATTATCCATACATATGTGCCGGAAGATTGTTGCATGCTTTTCCATTTTCCGTTCCACCCTTCTCCGGCTGTGCGGGTTTCAAATAATACCTGCCCCCACCTGTTGTATATCCTGAAAGTAAAAGATTGTGTACCCAAACTAACGGTAGGCTTTAATACATCATTGACCCCATCGCCGTTAGGAGTAAATGCTGAAGGAACATATATCGTATCGCAGTTGGCGCCAAATGAATTTTGCTGTTTGATGATTATAGCCAATGAATCAACCGGACAATTGGTTGCCGTAAATATTCTCGCAATATAATTGCCGGCAGCCAACTGCACCTGCTGGCCGGTGATATACCTTGTACCATTTAGATCGAATTGATATGGTGAACCGGGGCCCGACATACTTAACCGCACTTTTCCGGGTTGGCCCTGCCAGCATTCAGCGTTGATAATGTTTGTCTGAACAAGCGGTTTTACAGCAACAAAAGCAGGAATTGTATCAGTCATATCCCATACACAACCATTTGCATCTTTTATTTTAAAAGGATAGATGCCGGCTGCTAGGCCCGTAAAATTTGTAACCGATGAATAATCACCGGCATTGAAACTCACCGAAAAAGGTTTCAGTATATTGGAAATATGTATGGAAGAAGTGCCTGTATTTCCGGTACAATCCGGGCTTTCATTTGTAAAGCTTACGAGCGGTGGCGATGAAGTATTACCCGGTACTGTAATGGTAGTGTCAAATACACAGGATCCATTCATGATCTGCAGAAAATGCGGCCCGGCAGGAATGTTTGAAAAATTATCTACTGCCGCAAAATTGCCGCCATCAAGTTTGGCACCCGTTACGTTGGCGGATGGTAAATAAACGAGTTTGACCGTTCCTCCAGCAGTACAGGTTGGCGGTGTGATAGTAATACTGCTGATGGGAAGCGTTGGCGAGAAGGACTGTATCGCGAAACCTGTGTCCAGCAAACATGTATTCCGGTCAGTTACTTTTAATATGTGTGCACCTGTGGACAGGCCATTAAAAGAAGGCGACACCTGGGAAATTGTATTATCCAATAAAAAAACAAAGGGTTCAGTTCCTGTGATCTTCTGCACAAACAATGAGCCTTTTTTTGCTTCGCAGGTATCGGGTGTACTGATTAGGTTAACTGAAATTTCATCAACCGTTTTTACGGTTACAACCGTATCCTTTGTGCAGCCATCGGTACTGCTGATATGTATCGCATAGGTTCCTCCGGCAAGTGCAGGAAAATTTCCGTCACCATTGGTGGTAGTATTATTGAGTGTATACTGCAATGTTACATTTGCCGTAGCACTTGCTGCATTGATGTTGATGCTTCCTTTTCCGTTTATGCCACATTGTTGTTTGATATCGATACTGCTAACCGTAATTCCCTGCGTAATCCCCGATTCGGTGATACTTGCTGCATCATTAACGATAAACGGCAGTATACAATAAGTATTCAGTATGGTTCTATTCTCAAGATCAAATTCTACCACTTTACTTGTTGTGGAAGATTCCAGCGCATATACTTTATTGGTATTACAGTCAACCGGCAAACTGAACAACCCATAAAAAGCTCGTCCCGGCGTTGGCATGATCAAAGTATCGGTAACCGGTTGTGCGTGCAGGTCTATTTCAACAATACCTTCCACGGCTGCCATCAGCAATTTATCCTTGTAAAAAACAAGATCGCCCGCAGAAAGATAAGAGAGCTTCGCAAGCGTAACACTGGTGCCTGTGTGAGGGTCATATTTGACAAGATCAAATCCATATTGCCAATACAGCATTCCATCACCGTCAACCGTTAATGCATTGGAAGGAACATTCAGCAAAAATTTGCAGGGAGAAGGATTATTAAGAACAGCACGGTAAAGCCCGCCATTCGATGTATAATAAAGCGTGTCTTTAAAAAGGGCAATGGAAAAAAATTGTGCGGTACAGTTGTTAGGCAAACTCACCTGCTGGGTAACACAGTTTCCTGATGTAAGATCAAGCGAGTATAGTTTTCCGCTTGACTCTGCGAGTAATATTTTCTGGCCGGAAACATTTACAAAGAACAATGCCGTTATAAATAATACAACCAGTTTTTTCAGGACATCCCACTTCATAATGTGTGGTTATGACATTTAAAAGCAATCTTATCTTCTCATTCCGGGTATTTTCCCCATCGGCATATTATTCATCTGTTTCATCATCTGTTTCATCTGTTCAAACTGTTTCATAAAAGCATTTACTTCGGCCATATCTTTCCCGCTTCCTTTGGCGATGCGTTGTTTGCGCGATGGCGTTAATGAGTCGGGATTTGATCTTTCAAATGGTGTCATTGAACTGATCATTGCTTCAATGCCTTTGAATGCATCATCCTTGATATCGATATCCTTCATGGCTTTGCCAACACCCGGTATCATGCCCATCAGGTCTTTCAGGTTACCCATTTTTTTGATCTGCTGCAACTGATCCATAAAATCCTGGAAATCGAACTGGTTCTTGCGGATCTTTTTTTCCAGGCGCTTTGCTTCTACTTCATCATATTGCGCCTGCGCTTTTTCAACAAGGCTTGTAATATCACCCATCCCCAATATGCGTTGCGCCATACGGTCTGGATAAAACACATCCAGCGTATCCATCTTCTCGCCACTGCTTACAAATTTGATCGGTTTGTTAACCGTGTATTTAATGGATAAGGCAGCGCCGCCTCTTGTATCGCCATCTAATTTTGTGAGAACCACACCGGTAAAATCAAGACGGTCATTAAACGCTTTGGCAGTGTTCACTGCATCCTGCCCCGTCATCGAATCCACTACAAATAATATTTCTGCAGGGTTGACCGCTTTTTTAATATTGGCCACTTCCGTCATCATCGTTTCATCAACAGCCAAGCGGCCGGCGGTATCGATGATGATCACATTTTTATTTTTTGATCTGGCTTCTTTGACCGCATTCAATGCAATGGACACTGCATCATTATTTTCGCGTTCGCTGTATACGTCCACGCCAACCTGTTCGGCCAATATAGTTAACTGATCGATCGCTGCGGGCCGATAGATATCAGCCGCCACCAATAAAACAGATTTCGCTTTTTTTGTTTTCAGGTAATTGGCAAGCTTGCCGGTAAATGTTGTTTTACCACTTCCCTGCAAACCCGCTACCAGTATGATCGCCGGGTTGCCGGTGATGTTGAACTGCGCTTCGGTGCCACCCATCAATTCAGTTAGCTCGTCTTGCACGATCTTTACCATTAACTGGCCGGGGCTGATCGCATTAATTACTTTTTCGCCGGTAGCTTTCTCTTTTACTTTATCCGTAAATTCTTTGGCGATCTTAAAGTTCACATCGGCATCGATCAATGCGCGGCGGATATCTTTTACCGTATTGGCAATATTGAGTTCGTTGATGCGCGCTTCGCCTTTGAGGTTCTTGAACGCCGATTCTAATTTTTCACTGAGAGAGTTAAACATGGATCACAGATTTCTTGATAGTATCACAAATAAAAATGAATACGGGTACTTTTCATTTTGGGTTGCAAATATAACTGAAAGAAAATTGCCACAGAATACACAGAAGGCACAGACCATTCTGTGTTATTCTGTGCCTTCTGTGGCAAAAAATTTCCGGTTTGAAGTTTAGCCGAGATAAAAACGCAGGTGTTTAGAACGGTTAGTACTTCGCAATTTTGTGATCGCTTTATCTTTTATCTGCCGCACTCTTTCTCTTGTTAAATGAAACCGTGCGCCGATGTCTTCGAGGCTGAGCGGATGGTCAACGCCTATTCCGAAGAAATAACAAACCACTTCTTTTTGCCTTTCTGTTAAAGTACGCAGGCTGCGTTCTATCTCCATTCGCAATGATTCGTGATGTACGAGGTTTTCATCTGTTCTTTCTGCATTGGGATTTTCCATGAGATCGAGCAGGGTACCGTCTTCCCCGTCAGACAAAGGGGTATCCATACTTATATGCCTGAAGCCAACACTCATGGTGGCGGTTACTTCTTCAATACCGATCTCTAAAATTTCGGCAAGTTCTTCGGGTGTGGGTTCACGTTCAAATTCCTGTTCCAGTTGCTGGTATGCTTTGCTGATGCGGTTAGTAAGCCCAACTTTATTCAATGGTAAACGCACAATACGGCTTTGTTCTGCGAGGGATTGCAAAATACTCTGGCGTATCCACCATACGGCATAAGAAATAAATTTAAACCCGCGCGTTTCATCAAAACGCAGAGCGGCTTTGATCAACCCGAGATTCCCTTCATTGATCAGGTCGGGTAAGGTGAGGCCCTGGTTCTGGTATTGTTTGGCAACCGATACCACAAAACGCAGGTTGGCTTTGATGAGCCTGTCTAACGAACATTGGTCGCCCTCGCGTATACGCATGGCCAGTTTTACTTCTTCTTCTGGAGAGATCAGGTCAACCTTGCCTATTTCCTGCAGATATTTCTCAAGGCTTTGAGATTCACGATTGGTAATAGACTTCGTTATTTTGAGTTGGCGCATACTCATAATAAACAGGTTTTGATTGTATGTTAGTATTGGTAAATAAACCCGGGTTACAAAGGTTGAGCGAACAAAACACTACGCCACATAGTTCGGTTGTGTAGCAATTTAACAAATTTCCAAAACTTATCAAAAAAAATATCTTTTTACAAAGAACTGAAAAACAGTGCTTTAGGGCAGATGTTTTTGTAAAACAACTATTTGCCTCATTTAATCAATCGCCATTACCAAAAAAACATTTGGAAGCGATGGATTATTTAATATTATTGCAGCTCTACGATGAATTGTAGGTTAAAGAGATTGTAATGAGTAAGAAACAACTATTTACGTTGGAGTTTCCGGTCAGATGTTCACCAACTATTTTGTTCGAATTTTTAGCTACTCCCGCAGGTTTACAGGAATGGTTTGCTGATAAAGTAGATGAATGGGAAAACGTGTACAGTTTTTCATGGGGCGGCGGTGTACCCGATAAAGCGGAAGTATTGGATAAAGAAGAAGATAAATTTATCAGGTTCCATTGGCTGCACAGTGAAAAAAATGAATACTTCGAGTTCCGCATTGAAAAAACAGAGATCTCCAATCAAACTATCCTGGTGGTAAAAGATTTTGCTGAAAAGAATGAGATCAAGGATCAGAGCCAGTTATGGCAGTACCAGTTAAAAGACCTGTTTCACAGGCTGGGCGGCGCATAGTATTTCACACTGCGCCAAGCATCTTTAATATTTCACGGTAATTTTCTTCAAAAAATACGGGCAAGCCGTCCCATTCATGTAATGGGATCTTTTTTGCGATCTTAAGAAAAGGTAATTGTAAAAAGGATCTTTCTTTCCGGTTTTCAATCGGCTGATAATTGTCTTCCTCAAAATGATGTTGCCACGGATCATCATTTGTTCCGATGAACCATTCACCGGTCTTTTTATCCGAATCAAAATATTTTTGAATGGGGCCTGCATATCTTTCCTGGTAGCTGCCGGACAACTGCAGCGTGATACTGCAGAATTTTCCCCACCAGAAAAAACTCCTGATCGCGAAGCAATCAGTTGAAGTAAAATGACGCGGATGATCCAATATCACCCAGGGCAACCCTTCATATTGTTCGCCCTTCGCTATTTTGGGTGAACGGAAATCAGCCTGTTGCCACACCAGGGTGGGATATTTTTCCAATTCATTTTTATACACTTCACTCAGCTGGCCAAAAAGCGTATACACTTTGCGGATCACGCCGTTCTTTGTTAAAATCCAACCGGCATCTGTTACCAGTTCCAGTTCCTTTGGCGAAAGCGTTACTTTTGCGGGGCTCATCAGACAATATTAAGAAAGGACAAAGTGATAAAAAAACTTGATATACTCATCATCCGTTCGTTTATCGGTCCCTTTATTGCTGCATTCTGCATTTCATTGTTTGTAATAACCATGCAGTTCTTCTGGTTATACATTGATGACCTTATCGGGAAGGGCCTTGATACTTTTACCATTTTAAAACTGATCGGGCTTGTGAGCCTGGTAGATGTTCCGATGGCGCTGCCATTGGCTTTACTGTTTGCATCCATTATGACCTTTGGCAATCTTGGCGAATCTTTTGAACTCGTTGCCATTAAAGCGGCCGGTATACCATTGCTGCGTTTTATGCGGCCATTAACAGTGATCGCCATTTTTATGAGTGGCCTGGCCTTTCTGTTTGCAAATAATATCATTCCCGTTTCACAAAAAAAATTATCGGCATTAAAATATGATATCATTGTTGCCAAGCCTGCCTTTGATATTAAGGAAGGTGTGTTTTTCGATAAGATGGAAGGTTATGTGATCAAACTGGGCAAGAAAGAAAAGAACGACAGCGTAATTCAGAATGTGATCATTTTTGAAAAAAAGAACGGGCTGCAGGATAATATGCTGATGGCTGAAAGCGGCGTGATGCGGATCAGTAAAGACAAACGCTTTCTTGAATTCATCTTACACAACGGCTGGCGTTATGAAGAAAAAGGCGGCCGCTCAACGATCAATACTGATTTTACGCGTATGGGATTTCGTGAATATAAAAAAATGTTCGACCTGAAAAGTTTTCAGTTAAAACAATCGGGCGACAGTTCTTTTTATGATCCCAAAATGCTTAGCCTGCGGCAGCTTAACAGCACGATAGATTCGCTGGAGAATTTAGACAGTTTCTATTATAGAAAATCTATAAGGGATATCTCTCCCTACCTGAGATTTTCGCATTATCTCGATACCGGCTGGGCAGTGATTGCGGCAGACTCTATAAAAAAAGTAAAAAAGTTCGATGAACTGATCGCAGACAGCATCAAGCAAAATGTATATGATGCTGCCGCGGGCCAGGTTTCAAGTGCAAAAAATAATATCGCCGTGCTGGCAACTGATTATCTGGAAAAAACAAAATCGTTGCGTTTACATGCGATCGAATGGCACAGGAAGTTTACCCTGTCGGTTGCCTGTCTCGTCCTGTTCCTGATCGGTGCGCCATTGGGTTCTATTATACGAAGGGGCGGATTGGGTACGCCATTGGTTTTTGCCATTATCTTTTTTGTGACCTTTTATCTTTTCAACACTTTTGGTGAAAAATTTGTAAAGGCCGACCAGGCAAGCCCGTTTGTGGGTATGTGGATGTCTACTTTTATACTTACCCCGATCGCTGTTTTCCTTATTTATAAAGCCATGCGGGATTCGCAGTTATTTAACCAGGAATTCTATTACAGATCATTCAAACAGTTGCGGAGTTTTTTGGCTAATTTTAGGTTCACTAAAAAATCATCTTAAAACCATTTATTTATGTCAACGCATAATTCAGGCCGCCGCAGGTTCATTAAAACTACCGGCATCGCCGCAGCAGGTATCAGTATTGCAGGATTGCCGTCGGTATTACATGCAGGAACGGTTACTGCTGGCAATACATTTACACAACAGCCTTTGCCTTATAGTTACACTGCACTCGAACCGGTGATCGATGCAATGACGATGGAAATACATTACAGTAAACATGCAAGCGCTTATGCAAAAAATTTAGCTGAAGCATGTACCGCCGAAAAAGTTGATCCAAACAGTACGCGGCTGGAAGATGTATTGCGTAACATTTCAAAATATTCGCCAAAAATGCGCAACAATGGCGGCGGGCATTATAACCATGAATTATTCTGGCAATGCATGAAACCCGGTACGGCAACCAATCCTTCAGGAGCGCTTGCTTCAGCCATCACTCAAAATTTTGGTTCACTCGATGCATGTAAACTACAGTTTTCAGATGCCGGCAAGAACCGTTTCGGCAGTGGATGGGCATGGCTGATCTTAACCCCTGATAAAAAATTAGTAATTGGTTCAACACCTAACCAGGATAATCCATTGATGGATACAACCGACCTGAAAGGCATGCCATTATTAGGGCTGGATGTTTGGGAACATGCTTACTATCTCAAATATCAAAACAAAAGGCCCGACTATATCACAAACTGGTGGAATGTGGTGAACTGGGATTTTGTGCAGAAGCGTTACGAGACCGCATAGAAATAAGTTAAAAGTGAATAGTTAAAAGTGAATAGTCATTTATTTCACTTTTAACTATTCACTTTTCATTTTAACTGATATACATGAAGACGATAACAAAATGGGTGGATGCATTGGCATTTGATGCAACCGCAGACAGCGGCCACACGGTTCGTATTGATACATCTGTTGAAGGCGGCGGGTTAGGCAGTGGCATGAACCCAAAAAAAATGGTACTCGGCGCATTGAGCGGTTGCAGCGGAATGGATGTGGTGGAGATATTAAAAAAAATGAAAGTTTATTTTACCAAACTGGAAATAGAAGCAGAAGCCGAACAAACAGAAGATCATCCGAAAGTGTATAAGTCGATCAACATGGTTTATAAGATCGATGCCAAACAGGATGATCTTGACAAAGTAAAAAGAGCAATAAGTTTATCGCAGGAAAAATATTGCGGTGTATCTGCCATGCTTGCCAAACATTGTGCGATCAATTATACAATAGAATTAATTTGATCCCGCAAGGCGGGAGAAAATTTGAAAATTTTCATAGCAATCCCATTTTCAAATTTGCACACTTTCAAATTTTCAAATTACATGCATTCTTCCAAACAAAACTTTCGCGTACAATTCTGGATCACGGTACTGAGTGTGGTATTGTTCCTTACCAAGATCATCGCTTATGAGTTTACGCATTCTCTCGCTATTCTTACGGATGCGCTGGAAAGTATTGTGAATGTGATGGCAGGCTTTATCGGGTTGTATAGTTTATATGTGGCCGCCAAACCGCGCGATCTCGATCATCCATACGGACATGGAAAAGCCGAATTCGTTTCAGCCGCAATTGAAGGCGGGCTGATCGTTGGCGCAGGCATCATGATCATTTATGAAACAGTTTTAAATTTTGTACAACACAGCCCGCTTGAAAAACTAAATATTGGTTTGTGGCTGATCGTGATCACTGCTGTGGTAAATTTTATTGCAGGAACTATTTGCATTAATATAGGCAAAAAAAATTCATCGCCAGCATTACAGGCAAGCGGCAAACACTTACAGGTTGACACGTATTCTACTTTAGGCATTATTGCAGGATTGATCATTATACTTTTGACCAATCTGTTTTGGCTCGACAAAGTAATTGCCCTGGGAATGGGCGTGCTGATCATATACAACGGTTATAAAATAATCCGCTCATCGCTTGCCGGTATCATGGATGAAGCCGATATCAAACTGTTGAACCAGTTCATCAAAATACTGAATGAGAACAGGCGCGCCAACTGGATCGATCTTCACAATCTACGTGTGATCAAGTATGGCTCATTATTGCATTTTGATTGCCATCTTACCGTTCCATGGTATTTAAATATCAATGAAGCACATGTTGAGATAGATGAGCTTCATATATTAATTAAAAAGCAGTTTGGCGACGCGAGCGAGTTGTTTGTGCATACAGATGGTTGTCTTCCCACAGGTTGCCCTATCTGTATCAAAACCGATTGCCCGGTACGGCAACATGTTTTTGAAAAAAGGTTGCAATGGACTTTGGAGAATATCATATCGAATGAAAAACATCATTTATAAAATCGTGAGGCGTGAGACGTGAGTAAAAGAAAATCTCACTCACGCCTGACGACTCACGGCTCACGCAAAACCTTTTACAAAATCTTACATAGCACATCATTTCCTTTGTAAATTTGTTTATAATTAAATATCATCAATTATATAATTAATCTCAAAATCAAGATCATGAAGGTTTGGAAAGATTATCAGGAACAAAACAAGGATCGTTTTTTAAACGAATTACTGGAGTTGTTACGCATACCAAGTGTAAGCGCACGCAGCGAGCACAAAGAAGATATGTTGCGTTGTGCTGAAGCAGTTAAAAAAAGATTACTTGAAGCGGGCGCTGATACCGTAACCATTTATCCCACGGCCGGCCATCCGGTTGTGTATGGAGAAAAAATATTTGATGCATCTAAACCAACCATATTGGTATACGGGCATTACGATGTGCAGCCTGCCGATCCGCTGGAACTCTGGAACAGCGGGCCCTTTGAGCCGGTGATCAAAGACGGAAAGATATTTGCACGCGGTTCGTGTGATGACAAGGGCCAGTTCTATATGCATGTAAAAGCATTGGAAACTATGACAAAAACAAACACCCTGCAGGCCAACGTTAAATTTATCATTGAAGGGGAAGAAGAAGTGGGAAGCCCTAACCTCGCCACATTTGTAAAAGCAAATAAAGAATTACTAAAAGCCGATGTGATACTGATCAGCGATACTTCTATGTTAAGTATTGATACGCCTTCTATTGATATCGGCGTTCGCGGATTGAGTTATATTGAAGTGGAAGTAACCGGGCCTAACCGCGACCTGCACAGCGGTGTATATGGCGGCGCTGTTGCAAACCCGATCACGATGCTGGCAAAAATGATTGCGGGTTGCCATGATGAAAATAATCATATCACTATCCCCGGTTTTTATGATGATGTGGTAAATGCAACCGATGAAGAAAGAAAAAAAATGGCGCAGGCGCCTTATGATGAAAATGCATATAAAAAAGACCTGGGTGTAACCGATCTCTGGGGCGAAAAAAATTACACAACCAATGAAAGAACCGGGATCCGCCCAACACTTGAAGTAAATGGGATCTGGGGTGGATATACTGGCGAAGGCGCAAAAACGGTTTTGCCATCAAAAGCTTTTGCAAAAATTTCGTGCAGGCTCGTACCGGATCAATCCTCAACCAGGATCACAGAAAAAATACTGAATTATTTTAAAAGTATTGCACCGGCCGGCGTAACGGTAAAAGCAGCAGAGCATCATGGCGGTGAGCCGTATATGACACCAATTGATTCCGATGCATACAAAGCGGCAGCCAAAGCCATTCACGCAACTTTTGGAAAAGACCCGATACCTGTTCGCGGTGGCGGAAGCATTCCTATCTGTGCATTGTTTGAAAAAGAACTGGGATTGAAGATCGTGTTCATGGGATTTGGATTAGATAGCGACAACCTTCACAGCCCGAATGAAAAATTTGATCTCGTTAATTTTTATAAAGGCATTGAAACGATCCCATACTTTCATCGGTTTTATACAGAAATGAAAAGTTCATAGTTTATAGACCATAGTCCATGGACCATGGTCAATGGACTATTATTCTTATCATGGCAGACGCAAAAGAAAAATTACGCATCGATAAATATCTCTGGGCCATCCGTTTATTTAAAACAAGAAGCCAGGCGGGTGATGCATGTGATAAAGGCAAAGTAAAAATGAAAGGCGATGCAGTGAAAGCTTCACGCATTGTAAACATCGGCGATGAGTATGATGTAAAAACCGAATCCCGCAAATGGGTGATACGGGTTACCGGCCTTTTACACAGCCGCGTTCAATATGCAGAAGCCATAAAATATTATATGGATATTACGCCCGCCGAAGAACTGGATCGTATTAAATTTGATGCGGCAACTTTTCAAACAGGTAAACGCATGAGTAAAATAGGCCGGCCTACAAAAAGAGAAAGGCGAGACCTGGGTGGTTTTATGGAACAATAAAAAATAGTTAGTATGAAAAATAAATTACTGCTGCTGTTTATTGTAACGATGTTCTTAACAGCTGTCAAAACTTATGCTCAGGATACCAAAGATTCAGTGGCCGCTGTTGCGAATCCTGAAAAAAGGGCTGAGTTCAAAGGAGGCCTGAACGCGTGGTCAAAATTTCTGGAAACAAATCTCGACAGGAACCTGTTAACCCGGCAAGGCGCACCAGGCGGGCGTTACACGGTGATCGGTAATTTCCTGATTGATTCTGAAGGAGCCATTCATGACATACAAATTGAAAGAGATCCGGGTTATGGCACAGCTGCAGAATTTACACGCATACTGAAACTCAGCAGCAAAAATTGGTCACCTGCTTTTGATAAAGGCAAACCGGTTCCATACCGTCACAAACAATCGCTGACATTTGTGAATTGATTAAAATAGGATGAAAAAAACAGCTGCATTCCTGATCGTATTATTTTCTTTCACCGGCATTCAGGCGCAGGATAATAATACGCCTGCATTTTTTCCGGGTGGAGATACTGCTTGGCAACAATACCTCGATACAGGTTTTCATGTAAAACTGATGTCTTCGCAAATGACACAAAAAGAAAAAGATAGGTTTGGCAGCACACAACGCGTAGTGTATACTTTTAATGTGCTGGCAGATGGAACGATCGGGCTGATCAATATTGAAGGGCAGATAAGCCAGCCCGTTAGAAATGAGATCTACCGTGTATTGAGATCTTCTCCAAAATGGATCCCCGCCACATTAAACGGCAAAGCTTCTACTTATCGGAAACGGCAGGTCTCCACTTTTGTATTTAATTAAATGGCGTATGAAAATCTTTTCTTTGATCATAGCTTCTTTAATTTTTTTTACCGGCTTTTCGCAGGAAAAGAAAGATAGCACAGAGGTGATGCAAAGCATAGCACATCCTGAACATCCTGCTGAGTTTCCGGGCGGTAATGCGCAATGGATAAAATACCTGGAGAGAAATATGAACCGGGAGATCGCACATAAATATCTTAGCATACCCAAAGGGGAGAAGTTTGTTAAACAAACAGTGCAACTACTTTTCGAGATAGGCACGGAAGGGCAGACCATGCATATTGTTGTAGAGAACCTGGCAGATATTCATCCCGCAATAGCAAAGGAAGCAGTACGCATCATTACCGAAAGCCCTAAATGGAAACCTGCTTCACAGGATGGAAAACCGGTCACTGATCAACGCAGGCAAAAGCTGAGTTTTATGTGGAGCAATAGCTTTTGATTTTTTTTCAGCACTTTTACAGCATGCAGATCGATATCATCACGGTAGTTCCTGAATTATTAGAGAGCCCTTTCAATCACAGCATCATGAAACGTGCAAAGGAAAAAGGATTGCTCAATGTAAACCTGTATAATCTGCGCAGGTGGGCCATTAATAAACATATGCAGGTTGACGATTATCAATTCGGTGGCGGCGCAGGAATGGTAATGATGCCCGAACCTTTAGCCAATGCTATCGATGAATTACAACAGGCAAAAAAGTATGATGAAATTATTTTTATGACGCCTGACGGAGAATCATTCAATCAAAAAACGGCAAACAGTTTATCACTCAAAGAAAATATACTGATCATCTGCGGCCATTACAAAGGCATTGATGAACGCATCCGGCAGAAATATATTACCAGAGAAATTTCCATCGGCGATTATGTATTAAGTGGCGGCGAACTGGCTGCTGCAGTAGTGGTTGATGCGATCGGCCGTTTATTACCCGGTGTATTGAATGATGAAACTTCTGCGCTGTTTGATTCGTTCCAGGATAATTTACTCGCACCGCCGGTATATACGCGCCCCGCAGATTTTCGTGGCAATAAGGTACCCGATGTGCTCTTACAGGGCGATCCGAAAAAAGTAGAAGAATGGCGGCATGAACAATCATTGCTCAGGACAAAAGAGCGGAGGCCGGATCTGTTAGATGAGGAATAAAAAGTTAAACCAGGTTAAAAAAGTTAAAAGGGTTAAAAAGGCCGGTATAATACCAAACCTTTTTAACCCTTTTAACCAGTTTAACTTTTTTAACCTCGCCTAACTACTTAACATGGTACCATTTTTCTTCCAACCCTTCATTAACGTTTACTGTAGTGTTTTCCACTTCAGATTCAACCGGGCCGAAAGACAGTGTGTATTTTAACGGAAACTGTACGCCTTTTACTTCTTTATTTTCTTTTACAATAATAACTGCTTTGGTATTTTTTCCAAAGTTGCTGCCGAATGCTTTGATCATGGGGCCAAAGCCAGTAAGGTTAAGCGCCATATCGCCTGTTGCTTCCACTTCTTTTACCAATGATGTTTGCTGATCGATATAATACGTTATTACCTGTCCCGTTTTCAAAGTCATTTTTATTTTATAGCAGGGAACTTTATTTACTTTATCTGTTCCTACTAATTGCGCGGTATGCCCTTTTGCTGCAGAATTTACGAGCTCAGGAAACGGCCCTTCCGAATCAAGTTCATATGTTTCGGCAGTAAGTTCTTCCGGTTTTAATTTTGTAATGGTTGGCACACTGTTCGGGCCACCTGGCCCGCCGGGGCCGCCGCCAAAATCGCCACCGCCGCCGCGTCCTCCACCACCACCGCCAAAACCACGCACAGCGGCAACATATATATATCCGGCTGTGTCGGTAATAATGGTAAAGCTATCTCCCATACCCATCACGCCTCCGATCTGCCTGCGAAAAAGTTTTCCTTTTTCACGAACCAATGTTAATGGCAGCTCAATGTTCGAACCCATCATTCCCATTTTAAGCGTGCCTATTACTTCCAGTTGTTTAATGGCCTGTAATTTGTCGCGGCCGCCCGAAGCGGTTTCGTATTTGGCGAGGATCTCTTCAGCAGTCTGCGACTTTGCAGTAAAAGCGGTTGCTAATAAAAACAAACCGGCGAATATTTTTTTCATATACTTACTTTCGTTGTTGATTTAATTGATCAAATGTAATTGCTTAACGCGGTTCATTTGCACGCTGCCAACTAAATTAAACATCATTTAAGAAATTATATGCATAGAAGTTCATTCAGTATTACGGGCGATCTTGTTGATGTTTGGACGAAAACCATCTATCCTGCTGAGATATCTGTTGAAAACGGAATGATCGCGTCAATTAAAAAAATCGGTGACGGGGCTTCCGCAATCGGCAAATTTATTCTGCCTGGTTTTGTAGACAGCCATGCTCATATAGAGAGCAGTATGCTTATCCCCAGTGAGTTTGCGCGTTTGGCCGTTTTACATGGAACCGTTGGTACTGTCAGCGATCCGCATGAGATCGCCAATGTATGCGGTATGGAAGGCGTTGAATTCATGATCGCCAATGGAAAAGAAGTTCCGTTCAAATTTAATTTCGGCGCGCCCAGTTGTGTGCCGGCAACTGTTTTTGAAACGGCTGGCGCTGCATTGAACAGCGATGATGTAAAAAAATTACTGGCAAAAGACGAGATCAAATACCTGAGCGAGATGATGAATTTTCCAGGTGTTCTTTTCAAGGATGAAGAAGTGATGAAAAAAATTGCCGCCTCACACGCAGCCGGCAAACCGGTTGATGGACATGCACCCGGATTACGCGGCGATAAAGCCAAACAATATATTGAAGCAGGCATTTCTACCGATCATGAATGTTTTACAGCAGAGGAAGCGGTAGATAAATTACAACATGGCATGAAGATCCTGATACGTGAAGGAAGCGCCGCCAAAAATTTTGAAGCGCTGATCGAATTGCTCGAGGATTATCCAAAGATGATCATGTTCTGTAGTGATGATAAACATCCAGACAGTTTGGTCGCGGGGCACATCAATCAACTCTGTGCAAGAGCAATAGCGAAGGGACATGATATTTTTAATGTGTTGCGTGCGGCCTGTGTAAATCCTGTACTGCATTATAAATTAGATATCGGTTTATTAAGAGAAGGCGATGCGGCAGATTTTATTATTGCTGAAGATCTCATCAGCTTTAAAATATTGCAGACATATATTGACGGAGAACTGGTTGCTGAAAACGGAACGTCCTTTATTAAATCCGTTGCATCAAAACCCATCAACCAATTTGATTGCAAGGAAATACATCCGGATGATGTAAAAATAAAAGTAACAGACTATCCCGTAACTGATGGAAAGATCCCGGTAATAGAAGCATTGGATGGACAATTAATTACCAACCGCCTGCAATTAACCGGCAAAGAGGTCAATGGCGAATGGGCGAGTGATCTGGAACAGGATATGTTGAAAATGGTAGTGGTTAACCGCTATCATCATGCGCTGGTTGCAAAATGTTTTATTAAGAATTTTGGTTTCAAAGAAGGTGCGATCGCTTCATCGGTGGCGCATGATAGTCATAATATTGTTGCCGTTGGCGTGGATGATGAAAGTTTAGTAAGGGCCATTAACCTCGTGATAAAAGAAAAAGGTGGTGTAAGCTGTTGCAATAAAAAAGAAGAAAAAGTTTTGCCGCTACCCGTTGCCGGTTTAATGAGCGTCGGTGACGGATACAAAGTTGCCGAAGCATATACAGCTATCGATGCCATGGCAAAATCATTGGGCTCATCTTTAGCGGCGCCCTTTATGACATTGAGTTTTATGGCGCTGCTTGTTATACCACATTTGAAATTAAGTGATAAGGGTTTGTTTGATGGAGATGCGTTTTCGTTTGTGTGATTTTGTTTCTGCGATCTTTTTTACAGCAGAGGCGCGGAGTTTTATTTTAATTCTCCGGTTGCCTTTGTAACGATCACCGCCACACTATCGGTTCCTTTTGGTGCAAAATACCTGGTTTTGAATTTTATCGTTTTACCGGGTGCGATGTTTTCATAAACTGTTTCAATTCCTTCATCCAGCTTAACCGCTGTTTTACTGAAAAAAGAAAGTTTGATCTCAACATCTTTATACCAGCAAACCGTGGCATTGTTGGTGATATTGCCGATCACTACTGTTTGCCCGATCAGGTTCTTGCGATGGCGGCCGGTTACAGATAAAAATTTGGCAGGATTTTTTTTCTCTTTATCAGCCAGTGTTTCTTTTACTTTTTCGTACGTTGCCGTATCAAATTTTTTATCTTTCTTATCATCATTACAGGCAAAAAAGGTTGTTGCGAGCAGCAGGATAAAAGCGGTCTTTTTCATAATTCAGATTTCGGGCATTAAAGAAAAGCAATATCAGGCAATGCAGCCGTTAAAAAAAGGTTATCGGTCCGTATAAAAGCCATTTCCAGTATCAAAACATAAATTTTCAATTATAACCGATAGAATTTAGTTTTGAAGCATTATACCCCACCGCAATCCTGAGACCATGATTATTAATTTAAGCGAGCAACACAGCCTGGTAAGTAACTGGGTGTCTGAATTAAGAGATGTGAATGTGCAGGGCGACCGTTTACGCTTCAGGCGCAACCTTGAGCGCATTGGTGAGGTTGCGGCTTATGAGATCAGCCGTTTGTTACCATGGAGATCCGTTGAAATACCCACCCCGCTTGGAACGCATGACAGTAAGGTACTCGAATCGCAGCCTATATTGGCAACCATTCTTCGTGCCGGTTTGCCATTGCATAATGGCATGCTGAATTATTTTGACAAAGCGGATAATGCATTTGTTTCAGCTTACCGCAAACACCACCGCGATGGCAGTTTTGAAATAAATCTTGAATACATGAGCTGCCCGGTGCTCGATGACCGTATCATTATTATCAGCGACCCGATGCTGGCCACAGGCGCATCCATTGTAAAAACCATCCAGTACATGAAAGGAGAAGGGTCTCCCAAAGACATACACGTGGTGGTAGCGATCGCATGTACCGTGGGTATTGAATTTATTAAAAGAGAATGCGGCGATGATATAAAAATATGGTGCGGCGATATTGATGATGAATTAACTGCCAAAGGTTATATCGTTCCCGGGCTTGGCGATGCAGGCGATCTTGCTTTCGGTACCAAAATGCAGGCATAACACTTTTTTATCCATATCCTCTTTCATACGATTCGTTAACACAGCTATAATATTTGGTAATGATCCCATCTACATCGGCAGATTTGCTTAATTTGACTATTCTGTGATTTTATGAGAAAACTGATCTGCATCTGCCTTTCTTGTTTTTTGCTGGGAAATATCTCGGCACAGGATCCGCATTACTCACAGTTTTTTTCTTCGCCGCTTACGATCTCTCCGGCATTTATAGGAAAATTTGACGGAACGGTAAGGGTAACCGGCAATTTTAAAAGCCAGTGGCAGGTTATCGACCGGGCTTTTCAGACCTCAACAGCATCGGTTGATTTTCACATCATGCAGAATTATATTTCTTCAGCGGATACCTGGGGCGTTGGCTTTATGGGTTATACCGATAAAAGTGCAAGCGGGGCCGTGAATTTTAATTATGCTTCGGTAGGAACAGCGTTTCACAAAGGTTTGGATGAAGAAGGGTCAGAGCAAATAGGAGCGGGTTTTCAGATCACCTATGCAAACATGCTGATCAACACTTCACAACTGCATTTTGAAGACCAGCTTACAGTGAATGGTTTTACCAATGTCAGTTCAGAAGTCTTCAACAATGCCTCGCTTAATTCAAAATATGTTGACGTTAATGCCGGTTTTCTGTATTCGGGAAGTTCATCCGACAAAAATTATTATTATATCGGCGCCAGCGCTTATCATATAAACAGGCCCAAACAGCAATTTACCGGTGCATTGTATTTATTGCAGCCAAGGGTTACCATCAACTCCGGGGGGTATTTTTCTTTAGGTGAAAGTGCGAACCTGCACCTGAGCGGTTTGTTAAGTACGCAGTCCAGTGTAACTGAAATTATTTTCGGCGGCGCGTTTGAGCGTATGATCGATCAAACCAATAGTCTGTATGCAGGCGGATGGATCCGCCTCAACGATGCTATCATTCCATACCTCGGATTGCAAATGGGCGATCTGCGTTTTGGTGCTACATATGATATCAACACGAGCAGTTTAAAAGCCGCAACCAACCTGCGCGGCGGATTGGAAGTATCTCTCATCTACCAGAGGATACCGAGCACCACAAGAGGAATAAAATGCCCTAAATTCTGATCGCAGATTGAGCAGATCCTTTATAGATTTTTTTATTTACCCGGCTGCAGGTTCGTTATTGAACTTTGTTGCGTCGCACACTTGTACGGCATCCCGTTATTCGGCAAACATATTAGCGCATTATAAATAAGGTTATCACAAATTGTGATAACCTTATTTATAATGTATCTTTTATGAAGCCGATCCTTTCACGTGGGGCCTGTTTTTGATGGATCAATTCCCTGATCGCTTCAAATACTGTTTTGAACTGGGTATCGTATTTTTTTTCGAGTTCGCTTATTTTTTGAGTAAGGTCTTTATTGCTTTCGAGCATTTGCCGCATTTTTACAAATGCGCGCATAATGAGGATATTGATCTTTATTGCACGCTCGCTTTTTAGAACACTTGATAACATCGATACGCCCTGCTCTGTAAACACCATCGGCCTTGCACCGCCCAAACTACTTTTTGATGGTATCACATTTTGTGATACCATTTTTGCAATTTCATTGTTGTTTAATACAAACATGAAGTCTTTGGGAAACATATGACTATTTCTTCTAACCGCCTGTTTTAAAACACGCGTTTCAACATTATACATTTCGGCAAGATCAAAGTCAAACATCACTTTCTGTAACCTGATAAAAAAAATCCGGTTTACCACTTTCGCGGGAAAGCCCTGAATAGATTTACGCATATATAAAATTTAATGCGTCAATCTATGAGAATAGTTTTTTATGTGCAAGCGTGTTAATACTGATTTTTAGCAGGTATATACCGTAGAAACCGCGCCCAGTTCTGATTGTTGGCTATTACTTCATTATGTGCTTTGCTGCTGTACATAAAAACTTTGTTGTTATTGCGTAACAAAGATTCATTTACGGCTTCTTCATCAACGGAGATCATGGGAACATGTAATGAATCAGTCAGTTTACTCATGATCCAATGACTGTTATCAAATGTTCCGCCGTTCTTTGTATAAATATTGATGAACCTGTGTTCCGGAACCGAGAGCCATTCGAGGTAAGCATCATTGCCGCCATACATCGCATCAAATAATATCACTTCATTAACAGGTGTTTTATTAATGATCCGGCTGATCACGCGGTAAGCGCCGCTGTGGCCGGCAAGCGTAATATCATAATCATTAATTTGAAAAGCAGGCATTTTCCTGATCACTTTATTCTCTGCTAATTTTTCGACCACTTCTTTTACCAGCGCCTGGAAAACCTGGGGCTGCTCCAGTTTTCCGCCATAACTGTCGGGCGCATTTTTTGGCCCTTCGGGAAAAACAAAAACCGCGTTTCTTCCTGATGCATCAAACTGGTCAAGCAAATGATATTGTATACAGGCGCTGTCAATATTATTCCCCCAACCATGAAACCAGTAAACCAGATTGATCTTTCCTTTTGCAGAAAAATGTTTGGGTACATAGATGAGTATGCTGCTGTCGCTGTAGTTGGCCAATACATCATAATGTTTGTTATCATAATCATGGCCGTTCTTTCTTGCAGTATCCGGAAACATAGCATTGGCCGATGTGAAGCGGATCAGTTTTCCTTCCTGTGCCATTAGTGACACAGTTAATACAAAACTCAAAACAAGCAACGCAATATTTTTTCTTTTCATTATTTTAATCATTTTAAAAGCAGTCATTACATAATATCGTGTGTCTTCGTGCGCTCTGCGCGTTGTTCCTTTGCGTACTCTTTGGTTAATTCCTACGCTTTAAACCACAAAGGGCACGGAGTTTTGCACAGAGTTTCACAAAGTATTTTAATAGCAGAACACATCAAATATAAACTTCTTCTCAGGATCTCTTACCGCTTATGTAAGGGTTATCTTTCAGAATAAACCGGTAAGGCAACAACGCATCTTCCGCAGCATAATCAACACCAATTCTTGGCGTGGCAATAATTTGCGAAGGCTTTATTTTATAACCATCATCTGCAATAAATAACCGATCGCCCAAAAGATCAATTCCGGTATGTTGTGTATCAATACCCATTGCTTTTGATACGTTTCCCGGCCCGCGTGTTAATGAATGATCCGCTTTTATTTTTTTTGTCCGGAACAACATATGTTCAATACCCGCTAATGGTTCCAGCGCCCTGATCAATGTGGCATGCGGAACATCTTCGATATTACTTACCACATTAAACAAATGATGTATACCATAACACAGGTACACATATGAAACACCGCCGCCTGCATACATGATCTCTGTGCGGTTGGTTCTGCGGCCATTCCATGCATGCGAGGCTTTGTCAACGATACCATTATAGGCTTCTGTTTCAACGATACGGCCCGCGGTGGCCATATTATCAAATGAAGTGACCAGTACTTTTCCTATCAAAGCTTTTGCTACGGTGCAGACATTTTTCTTACGGTAAAATGATAAGGGCAATTTATTGTAATGTCCGGGCGTTATAGCTTTCATAACCCTAAATTTACGAATGTGCTAACTTTGTGCAGCAAAATCCCCTCATTGTGCTGAAAGAAATGATCATTGCCATACAGGCTTATTTCCAGGCCCACCGGTTTATACAAAAACATAAGCTGTGGAAATGGATATTGATACCGGGTATTATTTATACAACCCTGTTCATAATAGGCATGTATTTCTTTATCCATACATCAGGCAATTTTATTGAATGGATGAGTGTAAAAACAGGACTTGGTACATGGCTCAATAAGATCAACAGCAGTTTCCTGGGTTTTCTTTTTATTATGGGCAGCCTCTTACTCTGGCTGATACTTTTATTGTTCTATTTTTCTTTGTTCAAATACATTTTCCTGATCGTTGGCTCGCCGCTGTTTGCTTACCTGAGTGAAAAAACAGAAGCCATTATTGAAGGGAAAGATTTTCCGTTTAGTTTTTCGCAGTTATTAAAAGACATGAAACGCGGTGTTGCTATTGCTGCAAGAAACAGTTTATGGCAAACCGTTTATACGCTTTCCATTCTTTTATTAAGCCTGGTTCCGCTGGCCGGATGGCTTACACCGATACTGGCTGTGCTGGTTGAATGTTATTACTACGGTTTCTCCATGCTCGATTACAGTATGGAACGTCATAAAAGAACACCCGCCGAAAGTATTTTTTTTATCGGCTCACACAAAGGGCTCGCAGTGGGAAATGGCCTGGTGTTTTATATGATGCACCTGGTTCCGGTCATTGGTTGGATATTGGCGCCTGCTTATTCCGTAGTAGCGGCTACATTAAGTATGTACCCGTTGAAGCAAAGTGAAAAATAATTTTTCGATTTATAATCTTGTCTATGCATCCCGGTAAAGTTTATCTCATACCAACTGTTTTATACGATGATGCATTGGAAACCATTCCTGCTTATATATCGGATGCTGTAAAAGACTGCCCGGTTTTTTTTGCAGAAAATGAAAAAACGGCGCGGCGGTTTTTAAAAAAGATCTGGAAAGAAATGGTGATCGATGACCACCAATGGTTCGCGATACATAAAGCAGAGCTGGAAGTGAGAAAACAATTTGTTGATATACTCCGCTCCGGAAAAAACATCGGCATCATCAGCGAAGCGGGTTGTCCCGGTGTGGCTGATCCCGGGCAGATATTGGTTGAAGCGGCACAGGAAATAAACGCAACTATCAAACCTTTGGTGGGGCCGAGTTCTATTCTTTTGGCATTAATGGCATCAGGAATGAACGGGCAACGTTTCCAGTTTCATGGATACCTGCCGATCGATTCAATGGAGAGAAGAAAAAAAATTAAAGAGCTCGAAGGCGAATCGCATAAAAACAACTGTACGCAGATCTTTATTGAAACACCATACCGCAACAATCAACTCATTAAAGATGTTTTGCAGACTGGCAGGGATGAAACAAAGTTTTGTATTGCGGCAGATATTACATCAGCAGCAGAGTCCATACAAACCAAAACCATTAAGCAATGGAAACAGGTGGAAACGGATATTCATAAAAGGCTCGCGATCTTTTTACTGATCGCTGATTGATACGATCTCTATTTGGGTTTGATGATCGTTTCGCCCTGCATTCCCCTCACTTCATAAATACTATCCACAATAAATTTCTGCATACCTCTCCACGGCAATGAACCGAAGTATTGTTTGTAATGAAGGTTTACTTCACGTCCCGGAACTTTGAACAACTGCTCTGCTACCTGTGGATTGATAACGCTGAAAGAAAATTCATTGCTCTGTACATTGGCCTTAAACCCGCTCAGGATTATTTTTCCTTCATAGGTTTTGAAGATGATTCCCTTCTTCTGAAAAATATTCAGTGTACCCGCCTGCGTTCCATCGGCCAGTACAAAATAATAGCGCCAGTAAATAAATATCAGTAATGCAGCAACAATAATTGTTGATATGATCCAGATGGCCTTCTTCATTACAAGCCATATTTATCAACGAGATAGATCAATGCTGCCATATTAACGGCGCCCATCAGCAGTTCGCGTTTGTTTACATATTCAAATACATCGCTTCTTGCATGGTGAATATCGAAGTAACGTTGCTGGTCGGGATTTAATTCGCCAACAGGAATACCGAATGTTCTGTTCAACGGACTAACATCTGCACCACCGCCATCAGCTGTAAATTCAAAAGCTCCATAAGGCGATAACAGCGGCAGCCAGCTTTGCGCTTTGGCCATCTGTTCTTTGGTAACACTCAATGAAAAACCTCTTGGCGTAAACCCGCCGGCATCGCTTTCCAATGCAAACACATGTTTCTCTCCTTTTGCTTTTGCTTCTTCCGCATATTTTGTACCGCCGCGTAAACCGTTCTCTTCATTCGCAAACAAAACAAAACGGATAGTGTGTCTGGGTTTATAACCGATCGCTTTCAGTGCACGCATTATTTCAATCGTATGTACCACGCCGGTGCCATCATCACTCGCGCCTTCATTTACATCCCAGCTATCTAAATGTCCGCCAACGGTGATATACTGGTCGGGAAATTCTGTGCCGGTCAATTCGGCAATCACATTGTGGCCGATCGTATCAGGAAGAAAATGCCCGTTAGTTGTCATCGACATTTTCAAAGTTGATTTTTTACTCATCGCCCATACATCATCCGCATCGCGCGGGCCGACAGCCGTAGCCGGTATCTTCGGAAAAGAATCATTATACGCCATCGCCCCGGTATGCGGATCATTCGCGGCTGATTCGGTAAGCGAGCGGATCATCACACCCACCGCACCATATTTTGCCGCATGGCTCGGGCCCGATCTTCTGTAAATGCCTGTTTGCCCATAAGAGATAAAAGGCTTCACATTCGTTGGGTCAAATCCATGGTTATAAAAAACGATCTTGCCTTTTGCTTCATCTTTTCTTCTATCCAGTTCTGCAAAATCATCCACTGCTAAAACTTCAGCAGTCACTGTTCCGCTGCCAAGCGAATTACCAAGCGCCAATACATCAAGCGCGTGTGAGGTTTTGTTTTTATCTATTTCAATGATCACGGCTTTATCCTGCCCGCCTCTTACCCAATGCGGCACCATGCATTCCTGCAGCCACACTTTATCAGCGCCCTGCTGTTCCATAGTTGTTTTGCCCCATTGAATCGCTTTGGCAAATTGCGGCGAGCCGGCCAAACGTCCACCGATCTGTTTGGTTAGTTGATGAAGCAGGTCGTACGCTTTACCATTGCGTAATATCTCATCGGAAATTTTTTTGATCATGGCTTCATCTGCAGATTGAGCCTTACCCAGAAAAGGCAAAAGCAGCAGTGCGAGAGTTAGTTTTTTCATAGCGATAAAGTTAGCTAATTGTTGTGTTTGAACAAGAGGGATAAACGGAAAAGGGTAAATGAAGAAATAATTGTTACTTGCGGGTAATTCAGTCTGGAGACTGGAGTTAGAAGACTGGAGTAATCATCTCAGTTTTCTAACTCCAGTCTCCAGACTTCTAACCCCAGACTTCTAATTAAGAATTCTATGCGTATAGGGATCGTTTGTTATCCCACCTTTGGTGGCAGTGGTGTTCTCGCAACAGAATTGGGCAAAGCGCTTGCCGATGAAGGGCATCAGGTTCATTTTATTACTTACCAGCAACCCGTCAGGTTAAATGTATTCAATGCGAATATCTTTTATCATGAAGTAAGGGTTCCAACATATCCTTTGTTTGATTATCCGCCTTATGAAGTGGCGCTGGCCAGTACGATGGTAGATGTGATCATTAATTACGACCTCGATCTTTTGCATGTG